>OHYD01000008.1_pt1 | contig 141650 bp, 127 predicted proteins | sample 1580191 | NCBI WGS metagenome assembly OHYD01 (sample SAMEA3882510, study PRJEB24775) | human gut metagenome | biome: human-associated habitat; feature: intestine environment; material: feces | place: Netherlands | collected 2009/2010 | reverse complement strand
TCACTGGACGTATCAAGAAAGAACTCAAAGAAATCTGCCTTCTTGACCAGACATACGTTAAAGCAGAAGACGGAAAACAGTCCGTTGCTAAATACGTAGAAGAAGTTGCTAGAGCAAACGGCGCTAAGATCACAATCAAAGGTTTCGTTCGTTTCGAGACTGGAGAAGGTATCGAAAAACGCCAGGACGACTTCGCAGCTGAGGTTGCAGCACAGGCTGGTATGTAATCTGTAAAGATTAGATATCTATCATAATTCAACTACTAAGAGGCCCTGAAAGCCTTATAGCACTCATTTGGGAGTGGTTATAAGGTTTTCGGGGCTTCTTTTTGTCTGAGGAGAGTATCCCGGATTGTAATAACTGTCAATAGAGTCCACGCAAATGTCGATGGAAAATGACCTAAACTATAGTAATTACATACAAAGTCCACGAAATTACAGGAACTGTATGACTTAAATAACAATAAGTATAAATCAAGCCTACGAAAACTTCTTAAATTGTATGACTCATATTATAATAAGTATAAGCTGGATCATTGAAAGCTTTAAAATTGGATGCTCAAAACATGAGTAAGCACAATTTGAGTCAATAATAGGAGTAAAATCAGATGACTTGAATGCCCGGTTGTTGGAAAATAAGTCGATGAATAGTAAATAATTATTTTAATAATACTTGTGATTTTTGTATGTTTCTAAAAATGAAGGTAGTATAATAAATACAAAATAGGATAATATAAGTGAATATTTTGTTCAGCGATTACTAATATTATGTATTATAGAGGACTGAAATATGGAAACAAAACATATAAGTGATGTACCAGAATTAATGAAACAGTGGAATTGGCAAAAAAATGCTGAGATGGGTATTGTTCCGGAAAATATTTCAATTGCTTCAAAGAAAAAAGTTTTCTGGAAATGTCATATTTGTGGCGGTGAATGGGAAACAGCACCTCAGTATAGAAAAAGAAATGGGTGTCCATATTGTGCAAATTTTAAAGCACTTCCAGGTTTTAATGATCTTCAGACTCTTTTTCCAGATATTGCGGCAGAATGGGATATGCAAAAAAATAATTCTTTACGGCCACAAAATGTTACAAAAGGTTCAGGAAAAAAAGTATGGTGGATTTGTCCAAAAGGTCACTCTTATGATATGCCTATAATTTGTAGGGTAGAAGGGCAAAAATGTCCTTATTGTAATAATCGGAGAGTGCTCTTTGGGTTTAATGATTTAGAAACATTAAACCCTGCAATTTCTCAAACTTGGCATCCCATTTTGAATAATGGACTTACACCCAAAGAGGTGACTCCAGGCTCAAAAAAACAGGTGTGGTGGAAATGTGAAAAAGGACATGAATGGAGTGAGTCTGTAGTACAACGTTGCAGGAGTAAGGGATGCCCTGTTTGTCAAAATCGTAGAATTATCAAAGGAATAAATGATTTGGCAACACTTCGTCCAGAGTTAAAAATGGAATGGGATAATGAGAAAAATGTTAGAAGTCCAGAAGAATATTCTTGTGGATCGAGAGCAGTAGTATGGTGGAAGTGTAAAAAAGGACATAGATGGAAAGCTGCGATATCAGACAGGAATAGAGGAAATAGCTGTCCTAAATGTGCTGAAGAGCGTAGAGTATCTTTTCCAGAAAAAGCAGTTTTGTATTATGTTGAAAAAGTTTTTACAGATGTGAAAGCCAACTATAAACCGGAATGGCTAGGATTGCAGGAATTAGATATTTATATACCTGAGTATAAAATTGCTATTGAATATGATGGGATATATGGCCATTCTAAATTAAGCGGTAATAAACGTGATGAAAAAAAGAATATTATATGTCAAGAAAATAGCATAATACTTATACGTGTACGAGAACCAGGGTGTATGCAGCTTAATACTGATTCTATCAATTATATAATGGAGTCGCCCAAAGATATTGAGAAAGCGATTCAGTTTGTATTACAGAAATTAAATGAACTTACAAATGTAAATACTTTAGAGATACAATCAGACATTAATATTCTTAGAGACAGTACAGAAATCTATTCGTTGATTGAGTATACTGAGAAAGAAAATTCGTTAAAAAATAAAGCACCAGAGATTGCGGCACTATGGCATCCTGTTCGAAATGGAACATTACTGCCGGAATCTGTATCTGTTGCGTCTTCAAAAAAAGTATGGTGGTATGGGAAATGTGGACATGAATGGCAAGGCTCTGTAGCTTATGAAGTATTAAGTGGAAAATGCCCATATTGTACAGGAAAGAGGATTTTAAAAGGATTTAATGATCTTGCATCACAAAGACCGGAAATTGCACAGCAATGGGATTATAGAAAAAACGTTGAACATAAACCGGAAAATGTAACTGTTGGAAGTGGGAAAAGTGTATGGTGGATTTGTGAAAAGGGGCATGAATGGAAGGCTGCGATTTGCAGTAGAACAAGGAAGGATAAAAAATGTGGATGTCCAATTTGCAGTAACCATAAATTATTGACGGGTTATAATGATGTCAGATCTAATGAAGAGTTATTAAAAAATTGGGATTATGAGAGAAATGAAGTGTCTCCGAAAAACGTTTGTATAGGTACTGCGAAACAATTTTATTGGAAATGTCATGAATGTGGCTATCAGTGGAAAGATAAAGTAATTAGTCAACGAAGTGGAAAAGGATGTCCTTGTTGTAACAAAAAGAAGCGCGTTAAGGCAGTACAAAAGACGTATATAAGAAAAGCCGGAGGTTCACTTGCAGAACTTTATCCACAATTACTTTCTGAATGGGATTGGGATGCAAATAATGACCTTAATCCTTATGAAATTGTTCCTGGATATGGTAAGCATATTTGGTGGAACTGTTCAGTGTGTGGAAATAAATGGAAAGCCACTGGAATTATGCGAACTAGAAGAAATTCTACGGGATGTCCGGTATGCGCTAGAAAGAAACAAGCGAAATCCAGACAGAAAACGTTTTTACAAAGTGGAGTAAAGACTTTGAATCAAACAAATCCAGAGCTTGTAGTTGAGTGGAATTATGAGAAAAATGGAGATTTAAATCCTGAATTTATTACAGCTGGTTCTGGGAAAAGTGTTTGGTGGAAATGTAAAAATTGTGGATATGAATGGCAGGCAGAAGTAGTTGAGAGAGTACGAGGACGAAGAAAATGTAAACGGTGTAAAAATAACACAGAATTAAAGAAAGATTGAGAGATAATCAGATATATAAATACTGCGGATGTGCAAAGTAAAAATTTAATATAGATATATTGAATTTTAGGAAAAACAATGCTACTATAAAGCCAAAGCATATTTCTCTACAAATTCAAGGCTTTTTTGCCGTCTGATTTTCTATATTCACTTCAGAAATCCATGCTTTTAAATCCAATTAAAAAGAAAAGCAAGGGTTTGGAGTGCACTAAATAATAGTACGACACGTTCTTGATGCTCCTGCAAAAAACAGGAGGTAATGCCTATGACAAAAAGAAAGAACCATGAAACTGTTACAACGAAGAAAAAACAAATGAGCGGGAAGATGTTGCGGGCAAACAAGAAGTATAAAGATACAGTTTTTCGGATGCTGTTTTCTGATCGTGAAAATCTACTGTCACTTTACAATGCGATTAATGGAACTACATATGAAAATCCAGAGGCACTGGAAATTGTAACGCTTGAGAATGCTATTTATATGGGGATGAAAAATGATCTGGCATTTATTGTAGACACGAATTTGTTTTTATATGAACATCAGTCAACCTATAATCCGAATATGCCGTTGAGAGATTTATTGTACATATCCAGTGAGTATCAGAAATTGGTGGATCACAGATCATTGTATCCTTCGATTTTACAGAAGATACCGGCACCAAATTTTATTGTGTTTTATAATGGAACAAGAAAGAAGGAAGATCGGTGGGAAAATCTGCTGTCTGAAGCATTTGAACATTTGGAGGGAAAACCAAATCTGGAGCTGAGAGTAGTTACGCTGAATATCAATGAAAATCATAACCGAGAGTTAATGGAACAGTGCAAAATATTAAGAGAAGAAGAGGAAGAAAAGAAACTTCGAGAAGCAGAATATGAGGCTGGATATGACAGTGGAAGGCAGGACGGGTTAACAGAGGGAGAACTGCGAAAGGCGAAGGAAACTGCGGCAGAGCTTGCAAAGCTGGGAATGGCAAGCACGCAGATTGCAGATGTACTTAAAACAGAGGAAGCAGTTATTTTTCAATGGCTTGAGGAATGCGCAAAATAATTTGATTGCGGATGTTTCTATCCTACACTTGCAGTCTATAACGCAGGTGCGGCACTGTATCGAATTTTCTTCAAAAAATCCGGTCAGCTACATTGGCACCTGAATCATGAAACTGGATGTCAGCCTGCAGAAAAAGATCCTCCGGAGCGCAGTTCCAAACGGAGTGGAGATTCAAACAGGGAAAATGGAAGACATTCAAAGTAATATAAAAAGTATAAGAAAAATACCTTGAAACCTGAGATTCAGAGTGCTAACATAATGGAAAGTACCTGGGACTTTATGAGGTCAGGGTATTTTTTATTTTAGTAAAAAAGGAAGAAAAACAAATGAAAGTTCTGGAAATCATATCGCCGGTACTGGTGATGATCATTCTTGGTATTTTATGCCGGAAATGGAAACTGCTGAACAAGAACGGCATCGACAACATGAAAGCATTGGTCACAAACATCATGCTTCCGGTAGCAATTTTTCATGCACTGGCGACATCAGATTATGGAGCAGAAACGGCGAAACTGGTCGGGATCATGTTTATCATGCTTGTGGTATCTTTCAGTATCGGATTTCTTATGAAACCGCTCATGACCGAAAATTACCGCAAGTATCTGCCATTTATGGTCAGTGTGTATGAGGGCGGTTCGATGGCATATCCTCTGTACACAAGTCTCTGCGGACAGGAAAACCTGTCACAGATCGCAGTTCTTGATATTGCGGGACTGCTTTTTGGATTCAGTATTTATATGGGAATGCTTGGACAGACCGAGAACGGTGAGAAGATCAATGTAAAAAATCTTGCAGTAAGCGCAGTAAAAACACCGGCATTTATCGCGAGTGTTCTGGGAATCATTGCGGGATTGACAGGCGTGATCAAACTTCTGCTTGCAAGCCCGGCAGGCGGGATTTATACAAGCGTGGAAAGTATTCTGACCACAGCTCTGACAGCGATCATCCTGATCGTGGTAGGTTTCAGCATGGAACTGACACCGGAACTTTTTGGTCCGTGTATCCGGACGATCGTGATGCGTATTGCTTTGCAGGCAGTTATGATCGTGGGTGTTCTCCTGGCGGTACATAGTTTTATCGGAAGTAATACACTGCTGGATCTTGCGGTGATCACCTATATGTCTGCACCGGCTACGTTCAGTATGCAGACTTTCCTCAAGAGAGAAGATGGAAGTGCGTATGTATCCACGACAAATTCACTGTATTGTATTGTGTCGATCGTGGTGTATATGATCCTTGCGTTTTTTACATATTAAAATAGAGAATACTTATAAACAAGTGCCATACGGAGCAAGAAAACCGTATGGCACTTGTTATATATATTGTATATAGTGAAAAAATAAGCTGAATATTACCGGCAAATGGAAGGAATCGCAATACCGAACTCAGGCAGAATGGGGCATGCCGGAAGCAGGAAGAGGATTCTTGGAAGAAATCTGAAGTGAGGCATAAGCCTGTGCGACATCTGTGACAGTTATGTGTTCCAGTTTTTGAAGAAAGGCAGAGGAATCCTTTTGACTGGAGCTGAGATAGAGTAACTGATGAAATATATCAAATGTCATAGCGATCCTCCTTTTTGAATGATGGTGAATAAGCAATCGTGTATAAAGTGAAATCTAACGTTTTTATAATAATAACGCTTATAACATAAGAAAAAAATAGAAATAACGCCATATATATGGTAAAATAACGCCAGAATAAATTAAACTGGAGTGAGAAAATGTTACTGGAAGATCTGATTATCACAGACACAAGCAAAGAAAATATGTTTGAATTACAGGAAAATTATCCATGCTGCAGCAGAGATATGGTCATAACAGCGGGGAACAGCCGGGTTGTTCCCTGGCACTGGCATGAGGAACTGGAGATTCTTTATGTCCGAGAAGGGGAAATAGATTACTGGACAGCAGGAAACTGCATCCGTCTCAGGAAATCGGATGGTATTTTTATTAACACAAACGTGATGCATCAGGTGATTTTTCCGCAGGAAATGGAGGATGCCGGAAGCCAGGTCTTTATGTTCCGACCGGAATTTCTGGCAGAAGAAGGCAGCCTTTTACATAAAAAATATATCTGCCCTGTTTTGTATGATCACAAATTTCAGGCGGCGGTGCTGCGTCGAGAAAGTGAAATGCAGAGAAAAGTGCTGGAAGATATGCTGGAAATGGATCGAATCCAGGACAAAAAGGCATTCGGATATGAGATGGCATTTCGCAATAAGATAGCAGAGATGTGGATAGATTTTATCCACATGTTAGGCGTGGAACCGGAAACTGCCAAACTTCGTACTTCAGAAAAAGAAGAACGTCTCAAAGAAATGCTGGCCTTTATTCATAAAGAATACAGAAATGAAATTTCCCTGAGCGATATTGCAGACGCTGCGAAAGTAAGCAAAAGAGAAGCACTTCGATGTTTTCAGGAAGAAATCCATATTTCACCGGGTGCTTATCTCAAAGACTACCGCCTGCAGATGGCGTGTACCATGCTGAGAAATACCTCTGAGACGATCACGACAGTTTCTCAGAACTGCGGCTTTCATTCTGCCAGCTATTTCGGCAAAGTTTTCCGCAGCCAGATGGGATGTACACCGTATGAATTTAAGAATAAGACCGGAACCGGAAACAGAGAGGGAATTTCTGAAAAAAATTAGTTTCCGGAAGATATTGTAGAACGTAATATGAAATTTGTGTCAGTTCTGTTATCAGAAACTACCACATTTATGTAGAGAACTGTACTGTCAGGGGCAACAAAAAAGAGGCTGCCGCCTGGAAATGTCCAGTGCAACAGCCTCTTTTCTTTGTAGGAATTTATCTGTGTAAAAAGGGGACGATTAAGAAGTTTAACATTTGGTGAAGTACATGGAGATACCCTGTCCGCCGCCAATGCACATACTGATCATGGCATCCTTCTTATCTGTTCTCATTAATTCATAGAGAACTTTTACGGTAAGCACACATCCGGTCGCACCGATTGGATGTCCAATGGAAATACCACCACCATAGATGTTTACTTTGTCTTTGTCAAGACCAAGGTCTCTTCTTACGGCATAAGCCTGGCTTGCAAATGCTTCGTTGATTTCAAACATATCAATATCTTTCAGATTGATGTCGAGTTTTGATGCCAGCTTTTCACTGGAGAATTTTGGGGAGTAACCCATCAGTTCAGCATCGAAACCTGCTACTGCAAAATCAACAATTTTCAGTTTAGGAGTAACACCAAGTTCTTTTGCCTTGTCAGCAGACATAATTACAACTGCAGCTGCACCATCGTTAAGACTTGAAGAGTTGCCGGCGGTAACAGTGCCACCTTTTACGAAACAAGGACGGAGTTTTGCCAGCTTTTCAAGAGTCTGACCTTCTCTTGGACCTTCATCTGTATCAAAAACAGTCACATTACCTTTTCGGTCTTTTAATTCAACCGGGAGAATTTCATCTTTGAATTTTCCCGCTTTGATAGCTGCCACAGCACGCTGATGACTTTCAAGAGCGAATTCGTCCTGTTCTTCTCTGGTTACATTATATTTTGATGCCACGTTTTCTGCGGTCACACCATTATGTTTTCCATCCAATGGCCAGGTCAGAATATCAATGACTCCATCCTCGAATGTTTTGTGACCCATACGTGCGCCCCAGCGGGCATCTTTTACATAATACGGAAGCTGAGAAATATTCTCTGCACCTCCGGCAACTACAACATCAGCCTGTCCAGTCTGGATTTCCATAACAGCATCTGCAATGGACTGAAGGGAAGAACCACACTGTCTGTTTACAGAATAAGCAGTTGTTTCTTTTGGCATGCCGGCTTTCAGACTGATCGCTCTTGCTACAAATCCATTTTCTGCAATCTGTCCTACCTGTCCGATGATAACCTCATCAACATCTGACAGCTGGATTCCTGCGCGGTTAACTGCTTCTTTTACAACCATAGCTCCCATGTCAATAGCAGAAATACTTTTCAGGCTGCCACCGTAACTTCCTACAGGGAGACGTACACCACTTACAATTACTACATCTTTCATTTTGAGTTCCTCCATATTTTTTATGACATAAATCAGCTGAAATTTTGACTTGCTCAAACGATCATTCCACCACCGACATTGATAACTTCTGAGGTGATATAGGCAGCCTCATCAGATGCAAGAAAGGCAACCATATTTCCTACGTCAGAAGGTTTACCTGCATATCCCATAGGGATTCTCTGCATCATGCTGTCCCATGCGGCTCCATCATTTACTTCTTTCAGTTTAAGAGTCATATCGGTTTCAATGAATCCAGGGCAGATGGCATTGCATGTGATGCCTTTGCGGGCACTTTCTCGTGCGGCGGTTTTAGTGAGACCTACAACGCCTGCTTTGGCAGCGGCGTAATTAGCCTGTCCGATATTTCCAAGCCAGCTTCCGGAAGAAATATTGATAATACGTCCGCTTCCCTGAGCACGCATGTGTTTCAGAGCTTCCTGGGTACCAAAGAATACGCCTGTAAGATCGACATCAATTACCATCTGCCAGTTTTCTACAGGCATTTTGTGAAGCATGCCATCACGGTTGATACCTGCATTGTTTACCATAATATCCAGCGTTCCATAAGTGTCAATGGCGTATTTTACCAGTGCATGTACTTCTTCCTGTTTGGAAACGTTTACAGCAAAAGCCGAAGCTGTCCCCCCTTTTGCAACGATTTCCGCAACTGTATCATCAGCAGGTGCCATATCAGCGACAACTACTTTTGCACCTTCTTCTGCGAGTTTCATGGCAATTCCTTTTCCCAGACCACGTCCGGAACCTGTTACAATTGCTACTTTGTCTTTTAATCTCATGATATAATCCTCCTAAATGATTTTTTTATGTTAAAAATTTTAATGGTTACGAATGATATCTTTCAGTCCGTAGGGTATTGCTTCAGAGAAAATTGCCGGATTCATTTCTTTCAGATTTTCACTGATGATTGGTTTGAATTCCATCAGATCAAGAACCTGGGTCTGAAGGTCAATGCCAGGGGCAATTTCTGTAAGCACAAGTCCTTCTGGTCTGAGTTCAAATACAGCACGTTCTGTGATATAATGCATTTTCTGATGTTTTTCTCTGGCTATTTTTCCATTATAGGAAATCTGTTGTACTTTATTTACAAATTTGATAAGACTGCCTTCTTTATTGATATGAAGCTGACCATTCTCAAACGAGCAGTCGAGACCCTTCCCTGTAAAAGAAGAGCAGAAGACAACATGTTTGGCATTGGTTGTTATATCGATAAAACCACCGGCTCCGGTAGGATTTGGACCGAGTCTGGTTGCATTGACATTTCCGTCCGGGTCAATTTCACCGGCACCCATGTAGGTGACATCTACGCCGGCACCATTATAGTAGTCAAACTGGTCATCGTGTCTTAAGAGTGCAAAATTGTTTTTGGCGATACCAAAATCAATACCACCCATAGGAATACCACCGTAAATACCTGATTCTACAGTGACAGTTACATCGTCGCCAACACCTTCTTCGGAGATGATCGGGCCGACAACATCATTGGGAATACCAGTTCCTACATTCAGTACATCGTTAACCTGAAGTTCCATGAGAGCACGTCGTCCAATGACTTTGCGGAGGTTCATAGGAAGTGCATCAGAATCGGAAACAGGAACTTTGATGTCTCCACAGTAGGCAGGATCAAATGCAAAACTGTGTGTCTGACGATGATCCTCTTCTGGATTCGGACACATAACAACTGCGTCAATAAAGATTCCCGGAACAGTAACTCGCTTGCAGTGAAGAGTACCGGATTTTACTTTATATTTTGCCTGGGCGATAACTTTGCCGCCGAATTTCTTGCAGGCCATAACAGCGGAAAATACTTCCAGCTGCATTGCTTCTTCATCTGTGGTGAGGTTTCCCATTTCATCTACATAAGTTCCCCGGATAATACAGTAATCAAGTGGAATTGGCTTATAGCGCATGTATTCTTCACCATCAATTGTGACAACATCTACAATATCGGGTGCGTCTTTTGTAATGGCATTCATTTTTCCACCATCAATACGCGGATCAATAAAAGTTCCAAGACCTACTTTGGTGATTTTTCCAGGTTCACCTCCTGCCATACTGCGGTACAGCTGAGCGAACTGTCCCTGAGGGATACAGTAGGCAAGGATTTTATTTTCTGAGATAAGTTTCATCATACGTGGCTGCAGACCCCAGTGTCCTCCGATGATACGGTACAGCATTTCTTCATGTGAGAAATGCTGTATACCTCTGTCACGGTCGCTCTGTCCACAGGAGTGAACCAGTGTCAGATGGTTGGGACTTCCTGTTTCAAGGAAACGCTTTTCGATAGCTTTCAGAATAGTTTCAGATGCAGAAACCAGGGTCATGCCTATTGTTGCAATGGTACTGTCATCTTTTATCATAGCTGCGGCTTCTTCGCCGGTTACAAATTTTGGCTTTTTCATAATGTCCTCCTGTCATAGTGGTGCTTCAGAACATTTTCCGAATAGCACGTTTGTCTATCTTACCGTTAGGGGTAAGGGGAATTTCATCAGTAATGAGAATTCGCTTTGGAATTTTGTATTTTGCAATTTTTTTGTGCAGAAGTGCCTGGATTTTAGGTTCGTCCAGATCACTTCCGGGACCAAGTTTTACAAGAGCCGCTGCGACTTCGCCGTAAACATCGTCCGGAATACCTACAACAGCTGCCTCATTTACTCCTTTTAACTTATAAATTTCATTTTCTACATCAAAGCTGCAGATTTTTTCACCTCCTCGGTTAATCATATCTTTTTTGCGATCCACTACGAACAGATAACCTTTTTCATTAAAATATCCTAGATCTCCGGTTCCAAGCCATCCATCCTTCAGGGAAGGAGTATCTGTTTTATAGTAGGAAGTAAGTACCACATTGCCATGAATCCATATTTCTCCAATCTGACCGTCTTTCAGTGGGGCGCCATTGTCATCGCGTATTTCAAAAACAGTTCCGGGAACCGGAAAACCGGAAGAACCGATATAAGGACTGGTACTCGCATCACCAGGAAAAATAGTGGCTGGAGAGGTTGTTTCTGTCAGTCCATATACTGTATGAAAAACAGAATGAGGAAGCCAGTTGTGTATGGCGGTGAGTTTTTCTTTCGGCATGTTACTGCTTCCGCATGCAAACTGTTTCAGCGTCGGAAGAGATGGAAATAAATCTTTTTCTTCCAGAAGCATGGAAAAGACTGTAGGTGATGCGTGAAGAAAAGTAATATTATGCTCTTTTACACACTGAAGCACCCGCCTGGCATTAAATATTTTGTGTAAATATAAGGTTCCTCCGCAATGTATGAACAGACCGAGTAGTGCAACCATTCCTGTAACGTGATAAATAGGTATGGGAATCACTGAAATGTCGTCAGCTGTGATGTTTAGGATTTTCTGATAAGTAGCTACTGCATTCATAATATTGTAGTTTTTGATCACAACGCCCTTGCTTTGAGAAGTTGTTCCCGATGTGAACATGATGATTGCGTCATCAAAGGAATCATGGCAGACCGGACTTTCAGTTTCAGGAGAATGATAAGTAGCCAGTCCATAGCCTTTTTCAATATCAGAACAGGCGATGCGTCGAATTCCCTGAGTTTCAAAATCTTCAAACCATTTATAGAAATCCTGATCGCAGATGATACAGCTCACATCAGCTTTTTCTACTAACGAGGATACTTCTTGCTTTTTGTATTTACTTGGGAGTGGAATAGTGACAGCGCCAAGTTTTAACAAAGCAAGAAACGATACACAGAATTCCAGACAGTTATACATCATCAGAGCAACGTGACTATTCCTGTGAATATTCTGCTTTTGGTACAGATAAGAAGCAAAAGCGTCTGTCTTTGCCAGCAGATCTGTATAGGTACAGGAACGGTCATAATTGTCTACAATCGCTGTTTTGTCTGGAAACGACTGCGCTGTCTTACATAAAGCATCATACAGTGTTGTGGGAAGGCTGGTATAACATAGAATATCTGAACCAGGATTTAATGGTTCTAATTGAAAATCGACCAACCCTTTCCATTTGTCTGTTCCAGAAAGCATTTGATTAACCTCCTTTTAAGAAAACGGTTTCGCTTATGTGAACATGATAATGTAAAAATAATGGAAAGTCAATATGGAAAACATGCACAAAATAACCAAAAAATATTTGGTAAACAGGACGAATACGATAAAAAAGTATAAAAACTATTGATTTTTGAACAATAGAACTGTATACTCTGGTTATCAAAACAAGAAACCGTTTTCTAAACAAAATTTTAGAAAAATGGAATCTTACTAAGAAAACGTTATCTTAAATAAAGGAGGTATTAGGATGGCAAAATGGACAGTGCGGGCTATTCAGGTAGGAAGTATTGATCTGGATCGTTCAGCTATGACACATTTTAAAGGAAAAGGTGAACGTATTACAGTTCCGATCTGGTGTGCAGGGGCGACAGATGGAATACATAAGGTGATTGTAGATACGGGAATTCGTGATCTCGAAGAATACAGAAAAGCGGAACCTGGAGTAAAACAGACACCAGATCAGGTTACAACAGCTGCAATTAAGAGAGTCATGGGATGGGAACCTGATGACATTGATATTGTTATCAACACACATCTTCACTGTGACCATAGCGGAAGTAACAGAGAATTTAAAAATGCTAAGTTCTACGTTCAGAAAAAAGAGTGGGAAGCTGCATTTAATCCTCTTGTGCCGGAGGCGCCTTTCTACGATAAACTTTGCTACGACAAGAATGCAGTTAATTATTTCCAGTGGAATTTCCTTGAGGGAGATACAGAAATCCTGCCAGGACTGAGAGTGATTACAACGCCAGGACATACAAGAGGACATCAGTCAGTAATGTTTGACACAAAGGACGGAGTTGTATGTGTTTCAGGTGATATCTGTAATGTGGCAGAAAATGTAAATGGTAATCTGGAGCCGAATATCGTGGTAATGGTTCCGGAAACATATGAAAGCTTTGAACGCATCCGACAGTTTGCACATTATATTCTGCCAGGACATGAACCGGCTATTGAGGATGGTTCTGACAAGTTTATAGCTGTTTTATAAGAATATCTATTAGGGGAAAATAAAACTATACAAAACTATATAATAAGGAGAAAACAATATGAAAAAAAGAGCATTGGCAATCGTTATGGCAGGTTTAATGGCAGTATCTATGAGCAGCGTATGTGCATATGCAAAAGACGAAGAAAAAGAAGCGAAAACAGAAGGATTCTACATTGGTCTGTCAAATGGTTACTGGGGAAATACCTGGCGTGCACAGATGGTAGAGGATTTTGAAAACAAGGCAGAAGAATATAAAGAAGAAGGTATTATTTCTGATTATATGATCTCCAACTCAAACAGTGACGCAACAGAGCAGCTGAACCAGATAAATGCAATGATCGATTCAGGAGTTGATGCAATTCTTATTGATGCGGTATCTCCTACAACAATTAAATCCGCAGTTGAGAAAGCAAAAGCAAAAGGAATTCTCGTAGTGATTGCAAATGACCCGGCAGCTTATGAAGATACGATCTGTGTCTGTGGAGATAATTATACATGGCAGAAGATCCAGGCAATGTGGCTGATGGAACAGATCGAAGGAAAAGGCGATATCGTAAAGATTACTGGTGTATCTGGTAATGCGGCAGATACTATTCGTGAGCAGGCTAATGATGATATTCTGGCAGAATATCCAGATGTAAATGTTCTTACTTCCGCACCTGGAAACTGGTCACAGACAGATGCACAGTCCGTTATGACGACATTTTTATCAAGCTACGACAGTATTGATGCGATTCTTGAACAGGACGTAATGGCAGAAGGTGTTATCAAAGCATATGAAAATGCCGGTAAAGATATCCCGGTTATGACAGGAGATTACACAAAATCCTTCTTTGCAAAATGGGCAGAAATGGAAGATCTTAATACAATTGGTGTTCCGTATGCACCAGGTAATGCAACTGTAGCACTTGAGGTAGCTGTGAGATTGCTTCAGGGAAAAGAAATCGATGAGGCTAATTTAGTTGCAAATCCAATGGATGAAAATCTGATTAATACAGTCATGGTAGCCCCGCCGTACGTTGTTACCAAGGAAGCACAGCCGGACGCTACGTGGATGGAAGGACTGGAAAATACAGAAGCTATTTCACTGGATGAAGCAATGGAACTGTTAAAAGATTCAGCTGATACGGCTGCATTAGACGGTTATATGTCAGACGAAGCTGTCGACAAATTATTCAAATAAAGAAACCGTATTCAGGGACTGGCGGTAGTTGATGCCTCCGCCAGTCCTGTTTTTAATATAGACAGGATACAGGAGGAGGCAATATGGGGCTTATTTTTCAAAATATATCAAAAAAATATGGTGCTGTTGTAGCAATAAAACACGCTGAAATGGAAATTGAAAATGGAGAAGTCAGGGCTATTTTAGGTGGAAATGGATCTGGAAAGTCGACACTGGCAAAAGCTCTGGGTGGACTGATAAGTAAAAATTCCGGAGAAATTATTTTTGACGGACAATCGATTGATTTCAAATCACCGAAAGAAGCGAAAAAAAATCATGTAATAATGACAAGCCAGGAACTGAGTCTGTTCGGAAATCTGACGGTAGAAGAAAATATCTGCATATGTGACGTACCTTTAAAAGGCATTTTTACAGATAAAAAAAGAATTAAAGAAAAGTCGCTGGAAATTTTAAAGGTGATGAAATTAGAAAACATTGCGACAAAAAAAGTAGAAGATCTTGCACCAAACCAGCAGTATATGGTAGAACTTGCCAAAGCACTGGTTCAGGAACCAAAACTTCTTATTATTGATGAGATCACGTCAGCTTTATACAGAGAAGATGTAGAAATCGTTGATGATATTATAAAAGATCTGAAGAAAAAGGGATGTATGGTTTTATTTATTTCGCATCGTATGTCAGAATTATATGCTATGTGTGACAGTGTCACGATTATGAAAAACGGAGAGACCCTCGGTACTTATCCGATGCAGGAAAAAACGGAAAGTGAGTTACTTTCTCTGATGGTAGGATCAAAAGTAGAGACTGGCAGACAACATAAAAACCGTCAGGCAAAGAGTGAAAAAGATATATTGATCAAAGCACCACACATAAAAATTCCTTCCTATGGAACAGAGGAAAGTCTGGAGATCAGAAAGGGAGAGATTATAGGTGTTGCAGGACTGCAGGGACATGGTCAGACCGATCTTGTCAATTCGCTGTATGGTAACCTGGGAGAAATAAAAATCATCATCGATGGCAAAGAGGTTTCTATTCATAATTCCAGACAGGCAGTTTCAAATGGATTTGCATTTATTTCCGGCGACAGGGAACGGGATGGAACATTCCAGGAGCGTAATCTGGCTGAGAATCTTGCAGCAGTGAAAGAACTGGTCAAGCATGAAAAAATCGGTGATTCCAGGTCTGTTCTGGACAGCTTTAATGTTAAATACGATAATCCGGGACAGCTGATTACTGCATTGAGCGGTGGTAACCAGCAGAAAGTTGTTGTAGGACGGTGGTTAAGCACAAAGCCGCGGCTTCTTCTGGCAAATGACCCTACAAAAGGTATTGATGTTAAAGCAAGAACAGATCTTCATAAAGAGTTTGTGAAACTTGCAGAAGAGGGAAATGCGGTAATCATGATTTCCAGTGATGATGATGAGCTGGTAAATGTTACATCTATGGCAGAATGTTCAAGGGTTATTGTTATGTATGAAGGGCATATTTCTGCAATTCTTGAGGGCGATGCTATTACAAGAGAGAACATTTCGGCGGCATCTATGCCGATTGAAGAAAAACAAATGCAGGCATAATTGAAAGGAGGATAAAATCAGATGAACAAAGTAAAGAAACTGATGTCATGGAATGCATTTCCGGCATTATTATTGTTTGTAATATTTCTTGGGATTAATGGAGTAATGACAGGTGGACTGAGTGTATCTTTTTTTCGATCCTTCATTTCCACTAATGCAGGTGCGATTTGTGTGGCAATCGGTGTAACTGCTACGATTCTTGTTGCAGGTACTGATATTTCTCTTGGTTCGATCGTGTCGCTGGTAAATGTGGTTATTGTTACTGCTTTTGAGAAAGGATTTTCTGTACCGCAGGCTGCATTGCTGGGGCTGTTGACTGCAGTTCTGTGTGGAATGTTCAATGGTTTTGTTGTAGGCATCATGAGAGTTAATCCGCTGCTGGCAACATTTGCAACATCAATTGCATTTGCAGGAATTGCATTATGGATTTTGCCATATCCTGGTGGCTATATTGATTTCACTTTTGGTGACTGGTATCTGGGAAATATGTTTGGTATTATTCCGACGCCGGTAGTATTGATAGCCATTCTTGTACTTATATGGATATTTGTAATGAAATTACCTGTGGGATTGCATATTTATGCGTTGGGTAAAGATGTAAAGAAGGCGTATGCATCAGGAATAAATGTTGCTGCGTTAAGATTTTTTGTGCATACATTTGCCGGTCTGGCGGCAGGAGTTGCCGGTATTTGTATAAGTGCCAATATATGTGCCGGAAGTCCGACAGTAGGATCTGCCATGAGTATGAATTCTATCGCAGCGGCAGTTATCGGCGGTGTTTCTCTGAATGGAGGAATCGGAGGAATATGGAGTGGTATTTTCGGCGCCTCTTTCCTGAGTATTCTGATTTCTATTGTCGTATCTGCAAATTTAAGTTCTATAGTACAGAGCTTTATACAGGGACTGATCCTGCTGATTGGAGTTACAGTGTCTATTGCAGCATCAGATAAAGAAATCAAAACAAAAATAAAGAGAGCTATAGGAGGAAAGAGATGAAAACACTGAAAAAGCTTAACAATCCATATCTTCCGGCAATTATAGGAACGGTTGCTCTTTTAATTCTTGGACAGTGTCTGAGCAAAGGTTTTCTGTCTATGAATAATATTTCAAGTATTTTGATGACAACGTCAATTCTTACACTTGCGTCAATTGGCCAGGCAGCGGTAATCATATCAGGTGACAGTGGGCTTGACATGTCTGTTGGTGCAATCATGTCTATGACAGCTCTCTTTGGTCCAATGATAAATGTAGGATCTGGCGTAGCCTCATTTATTTTAATGATTCCTGCTGTTATGCTTATGGGAGCTGTTGTCGGCGCAATTAATGGCACCGGAGTTCAAATGTTAAAGGTTGTTCCGCTGGTTATGACGCTGATTATGTCAAATGTTGTAGATGGCTTTTCAATCATGGTTACAAAAGGGCAGCCATCTGTTATGGTAGGAAAGGAATTACAGGGAATCTCAAAAACATTAGTAGGTCCACTGAGAATCCTGCCAACAGTAGTGCTCATTGTTTTGATCTTACTGGAAGTTCTGTTCCTGAGAAGAAGCCGCTATGGAAGAAGTCTGTTTCTGGCAGGTAATAATAGAAATGCGGCAAATCTCTGTGGTATCAACAGTAAAAAGATAATTATCCTGGCGTATGTGTTTGGTGGAGCTATGGCGGGATTTGCAGGGCTTATGCTGGTTGGATATGCAGGAACGGCACAGATGAATATGGCAAGCAGCTATACAATGCTTTCTGTTGCAGCAGTAGTTATTGGTGGAACCAAACTGACAGGTGGAAAAGGTACATTCATTGGAGGTGCTCTTGGTGCTTTGGTGCTGGTACTTATTACAAATATTCTTCAGGCATTAAATATGGCCGCAGGATTAAGATCTCTGATCCAGGGAATTATTCTGATCGTGATTCTGATGATGAACAGCAGAGCACCTAAGCTTCGACAGTAATGATAAATATTATTACCAGAATATCTATTGCGAAAAGAAAGTGCATGATGTAAAATTGAAGAGAAAAGGAGAAAATGCATGAAGAATGGAAAGTATGGCATTTCAGATGTTGCAGAGATGTTAGGCGTTTCAAAATCAACAGTTTCTCGCGTAATCAATGGAAATGAAGGTGTCGGTCCGGAACTTCGTAAAAAAGTGATGGACTTTATCAATGAAATAGGATATCAGCCAAATACGATAGCCCAGAGTTTAAGTAAGGGACGGATGAACATAGTGGCATTGATACTGGGAGATATTCGAAATCCGTTTTATGCAGATTTGACATTTAATATTCAGAGGATTCTTAACGACAATGGTTATATGGTAATGGTTCTGAACAGTGAATATAACATTGATAGAGAACTGGAATTTTTGAAATTAACAGAGCAATTTAATTTTGCAGGTTTGATTTTGATAACGGCACAGGAAAAAGCAATAGAAGAGAGACTGAAAAATATGGAAATGCCAAAGGTGCTTGTTAATCGTATTCTACCATATTATACAGGAGATTCGGTGTTAATTGATAATTTTCAGGCAGGATATCAGGCAACTATGCATCTGATTGAACTGGGACACCGTCACATAGGCTTTATCAAAGGACCGGGGGTATCTTCTGCATCCAGTCAGCGCTTTGCAGGTTACCGACAGGTACTTGAGAATTATGGCTTTTCTTTTGATGAGAAATGTGTGTTTGAGAGCGATCTGAAATTAGAAACAGGACGGGCGCTGGCACAGCAATTTTTAGAAATAAAAGAGCGTCCAAGTGCGATGGTTGTGGTAAACGATATGACTGCAATCGGTTTTATGGATGGCTGCAGGAAAGCGGGAATCCGTATTCCTGAAGAGTTGTCAATCATAAGTTTTGATGATATTGCAATGGCGTCAATGTATGGTATCGAACTGACGACGATAAGCCAGCATGTAGATGAAATGGGTGAAAAAGCAGCACATTTGATGTTGAAACAGTTAAATGACAAAGATGCGAAAACAGAGCGTATTATTATGGAGCCAACTTTGATTGTAAGAAAAACAACCTGTGAATGTTCTGAGATTTGAAAAGTTTGCCAGTTGGAGAGATTCACTGGCGGCAGTTTGCAAATTCTATATGGAAAGTGGTGGAAATAAGTGCATAGAATGAAACGGGTAGAGGATTCCCGTACGGAGAATACATTTCTGATCATGAATAAACATATCAACTGTTATGGACGTCTCTTTGGTGGAGTGCTGATGCAGTGGATTGATGAGATGGCGGGGATTGTAGCTCGCCGTCATGCCGGTACGATTGTTACAACAGCCTGTGTAGATAACCTGAATTTTAAAGCAGGTGCTTATCTGGGAGATGTGGTTGTGCTGATCGGAAAACTGACCTATGTAGGCAGGACCTCTATGGAAGTACGAATTGATACTTATGTGGAGGAGTCGGATGGAACACGCAGGATGATTAACAGAGCTTATGAAGTTATGGTGGCATTGGATGAGGACGACAACAAAGTGGACGTACCGGGTCTTATCGTAGAGACAGAGTCTGAAAAGGCAGAATGGGAAGGCGGAGAAAAGCGATATACACTACGGAAGGAAAGGCGAAGAGAAGGATACTGATGTTAATGAAGCCTGAGGCTATCTATCATATTATGGCAGATAGCCTCAGGCTTGTTCTTGCATTTTTACATATTAAAATAGAGAATATAGAATATAGCAATTATAAGTAAGTGTCATACAGAGCAGTAGAAAATCGTATGGCACTTTTATTGTATCTCAAGTAAGCAACGTGAGTGTGTTCAATGATTGACAGCAAAAGCAGGGTTTGCTACACTAAAAACATATTGGCAGAATTGCAGAAGTCAGAGGAAGATACAATGAATTATAGAAGTGTAAAAATATCAGAAGATGCGAGAATTTCAAAGCAGTCTGTGCTCGCAGGGGATGTGACGATTGGGAGAGACAGCTGTGTGTTTTATTTTGCGGTGATCCGTGGCGACGAGGCTCCGGTTGTGATTGGAGATGAGTCGAATATTCAGGAGAATTGTACAATTCATGTAAGCCGTAACATGCCGGTTCATATTGGAAATAATGTCACTGTAGGGCACAATGCAGTGATCCATGGCTGTACGATCGGAGACAGAAGCCTGATCGGGATGGGGGCAGTGATCCTTGATGGTGCAAAGATCGGAAACGACTGTATCATTGGAGCCGGAAGCCTTGTGACAAAGAATACCGTGATACCGGATGGCTCCCTTGTGATGGGCAGTCCGGCAAAAATTAAACGAAATCTTTCCTGGGAAGAAAAATTGAGAAACCTTGAAAATAGCAAAAGATATGTGAATGTCTCCAGAGAGATGCAGGAACAGGGAGTATTATAAGAAACTATTATAATTTACAGAGAGTGAGGAAAAATGCATGTCCTGTACAATAAGAAAAGCCACACCGCAGGATCTTCCGAGAATCCGGGAGATCTACGAGATGGCAAGACAGTTTATGAGAAAAAACGGTAACCATTCACAGTGGGGTAAAGGTGACGAACCGGAAGCTCTGATCGAGGAAGATATCCGCCAGGGAAATCTGTATGTACTGGAGGAAGCGAGTATTCATGCAGTATTTGCCTTTATTATAGGAGAAGATCCGACCTATCTGGAGATAGAAGAAGGAAACTGGAAGTCAGAGGAACCTTATGCTGCCGTGCATCGGGTAGCCAGCGACGGAACCGTGCAGGGTGTCATCGGTCATGTCATGGATTACTGTAGCGCACAGGTACCACATCTTCGGATCGACACACATAAGGATAACAAAGTAATGCAGCACGTACTGGAAAAATACGGTTTCGTAAGCTGCGGCATCGTGCATGTCCGGGATGGAAGCCCGCGCATTGCATATGAACTGCTCCCGTAATATGTCATAATATGTTAAAAAAACGTTATTTGCGTTACAGGTAGTATCCCGCGAGGTGTTTTGCCATGAATATGGCAAAATCCCATCACCGAAGGTGATTTGGAATGGATTTTGACCAAGTTACTGTGAACGGAGTGAACAGTAACCCTTTGAGCATATCTGCTCGAATAATTCATAAAAACACTTGTTCCTATAAAACAAATATATTATAATAAAAAAAGAACAATATGTTCGTAGAAATAAAATCAATCCGTCAGTATATAGAAAGTCAGGGTGAGAAAAATAAACCGGGTAGTAAAAATAAGAATCTATCCAAATAAAGAACAGATATCTCAGATAGAGAAAACAATCGGCTGCTGCCGTTTCCTTTATAATCAGATGCTTGCGGATAAGATCAGTTATTACCAGAAAGAAAAAAAGATGCTGAAAAATACACCGGCCGGATATAAAAAAGAATATTCATGGCTGAAAGAAGTAGACCTTCGAACCGCATATCGTATCCTGCCCGTACTTTACCGTAGATAAGCTCGTTCTCGACGGACAGCACGTCAAAAAAGTGTTCGGCGAGATCGACAAGACTTCCTTCGTAAGCATTCTCGTCATGGAAGGAAAAGGTACGATCCGCGATAAGGAAGAAACCCTGACTTTCAAAAAAGGAGACAGCCTCTTTGTCACAGCCAATATCGGTGAGTATGAACTGGAAGGTGCTTTTGAGGCACTTGTAACGACCGTATAACATCTTGCCTGATATAACTATATATAAAACTTCAAATTGAAATCCCAATTCCTGCAAGGACAGTTCACATCGGACTGTCCTTGTGTTATAATAGATAAGTTAATGAAAATGGAGGAGGAAAATCTTTTGAAAGAAAGAGAAACATTTGGATCAAGACTTGGATTCATCCTGGTTTCAGCAGGATGTGCAGTAGGTCTTGGAAACGTATGGAAATTTCCGTACATGACAGGTAAGTACGGCGGTGCCGCTTTTATCCTGATCTATCTTGGCTTTCTTGTACTGCTTGGACTTCCGATCCTTGTAAGCGAATTTGCAGTAGGACGAAGCAGCAGACTGAGTACGGCAAGAGCATTTCACAAACTGGAGCCGGAAGGTTCTAATTTCCATAAATACAGCTATATGGGAATGATCGGTAACTACATGCTGATGATGTTTTATACGATGGTTGCAGGATGGATGATGTACTATTGTTATGTTATGGCAACCGGGAAACTGAGCGGAGCTTCTTCCGAAGAAGTGAGCAGATTTTTCTCAAATCTGATGACATCTACAGGAACGATGACTGGATGGATGATCGCAGCGGTCCTGCTGGCATTTGGTGTATGTTCCCTGGGACTTCAGAACGGAATCGAGCGTATCACTAAGATTATGATGATCTGTCTGCTGGCACTGATCGTTGTACTGGCAGTTCACTCCGTAACACTGGATGGAGCAATGGAAGGTGTGAAATTCTACCTTGTACCGAATCTTGACAATATCCGCGAGGCAGGAATTGGAAATGTAATCTTTGGGGCACTGTCACAGGCATTCTTTACTTTGAGTATCGGTATCGGAGCGATGGAGATCTTCGGAAGCTACATGGGCAAAGAACGTACCCTTGCAGGAGAAAGCATCAACATCCTGATCCTGGATACCTTCGTAGCACTGATGGCAGGACTTATTATCATTCCGGCGTGTTTTTCATTCAATGTAGAGCCGGGAGCAGGTCCGGGACTTGTGTTCATCACTCTGCCAAATGTGTTCAATCAGATGGCTGGCGGAAGACTCTGGGGAGCACTGTTCTTCCTGTTTATGTCTTTTGCGGCACTGTCTACAGTAATTGCAGTATTCGAAAATATCCTGTCCTTTGCAATGGATCTGTGGGGATGGAAACGCAACAAGGCTGTTGCATTTAATATCGTTCTGATCATTATCCTTTCCATGCCGGCAATCCTTGGCTTTGGACCATGGTCCGGAATCCAGATCCTTGGTGAAGGAACAACTATCATGGATCTTGAGGACTTTATTATCTCAAACAACATCCTGCCGCTTGGATCTGTAATATTCGTGATTTTCTGTACATCTAAGAACGGATGGGGATGGAAGAATTTCCTGAGAGAAGCCAACACAGGAAAAGGAGCGAAATTCCCGGCATTCATCAGAAATTACATGCTGTGGGTGATCCCGGTCGTTGTAGCGATCATTTATCTCAAAGGTTACTATGACATGTTCCAGCCAAAGGGAAATGCTTATCTGATCCCATGGATGATCGTCGGTATTGCCATGCTGGCACTGACAGGATGGATCTCATTCGGACACAGCAAAAAGAAATAAGATACCACGGAACAATCCGTAAGTATCGCAAACAATAAGAATTAAGAGGAGGCACAAGTATTATGATAGCAGAAAAAATGAAACCTTTCGTACAGAACAATTCAGCAATCCGTATGATGTTCGAAGAAGGAAACCGTCTCCGGGCAAAGTACGGTGCGGACAAAGTCTATGACTTCAGCCTTGGAAATCCAAGTGTTCCGGCACCGGACTGTGTACGCGAAGCAATCATAGATCTTGTAAACAACGAAGAACCGACTGTCCTTCATGGATATATGAGTAACGCCGGGTTCGAGGATGTCAGAGAGACGATCGCACAGTCTCTGAACCGTCGTTTCGAAACTGCTTTTTCTGCACATAATCTGATCATGACTGTTGGTGCTGCCAGTGGCCTGAACGTGATCCTCAAAACGATCCTGAATTCTGGAGAGGAAGTGATCGTTTTTGCACCGTATTTCCTGGAATATGGTGCATATGTCCGCAACTATGATGGCAAGCTTGTGGAAATCTCACCGAACACAGAGACCTTTCAGCCGAACCTTAAAGAACTGGAAGAAAAAATTACAGTCAACACTCGTGCAGTGATCGTAAATACACCGCACAATCCGACAGGTGTCGTTTATTCCGAGGATACTATCAAAGAACTTGCAGCGATCCTGGAGAAAAAACAGCAGGAGTTCGGTTCTGTGATCTATCTGATTTCTGATGAGCCATACAGAGAGCTGGCTTATGACGGCGTAGAAGTTCCGTATCTGACGAAATACTACAAGAATACGGTTGTAGGATATTCCTACAGTAAATCTCTGTCTTTGCCGGGTGAGCGTATCGGTTATCTGGTCATTCCGGATGAGCTGGAAGACAGCGCAACCGTCATCACAGCAGCAGCGATCGCAAACCGTGTACTCGGAAGTGTCAATGCACCGTCCCTGATGCAGAAAGTCATCCAGAAATGCGTAGACGCAGAAGTAGATGTTGCAGCTTATGACAGAAACCGTCTGGCACTTTACAATGGACTGACAGAATGTGGATTTGAGTGCATCAAACCACAGGGAGCTTTTTACCTGTTCGTGAAATCTCCGATCGCAGATGAGAAACAGTTCTGTGAGGCCGGCAAGAAATACAATATCCTCATGGTTCCGGGAAGCTCCTTTGCCTGCCCGGGATATGTGAGGCTGGCATACTGTGTTTCCTATGAGACGATCCAGAATTCCCTTCCGGAGTTTAAGAAACTGGCTGCGGAGTATGGACTGGGCAAATAATCCACATGAAACAACAAAAGAATGACAAAAAAATAACAATATAAAACACTATTTATACAGGATTTTAGATAAAACCACAAAAACAGGAGCCCCTCTTGTAGAAATACAAGGCAGAGGCTCCTGTCTACGTTTACATGGCATTATATCAGATCTTATCAATTTTCTTGCGGATCGCCAGCATCTTCTGATCGAGCTGGCTGATCATAGAGGCACATTGCTGCAGTTCCTCATTGATAACGGCAGCCTGTTTCTGACCTCTCTTATAACGGAGCTGGTGGTCGAGGTTTGCCCAGTAATCCATTGCAGCCGTCCGGAGCTGAAGCTCCAGTTTGACCCATTGATTCTCATTCTGGAATGGAATTGCGATCTCCAGGATCAGATGCAGGCTCTGATAGCCGGATTTCTTGGGCTGCTTGATATAGTCCTTGATCTTGATGATGCGGATGTCCTGCTGTTTCTGGATCAGGTCAGCCACCTTGTAGATATCGTCCACATAAGCGCACACAGCACGGACCCCGATCAGGTCGTTGATCTTCTCCACTGCCTGCGCGAAATTCATATCGAGGCCTTTTTTCTGCATTTTCTTGCAGACACTGTCGTAGCTCTTGAGTCGTCCGGTCTTCATCTGTATGTAGTTTCGTCCGGTCTTCATCAGCAGAAAAGTGTTGATGATATCGATCTTGGTCATCATAAGATTGATGGCACATTGTCCCTGGATGCTGAACTCGCTGTCGGTCAGCATATTCTTTAATAGTTCTTTCTTTTTCAATTTCTGTCTTTCTTCCTCTAATTGTATCAGTGTGAATGTTTCTGGTTCTGTTACCCGTATTGCATTACCGCTTCCCATTAGAATACTCCTTCAATAATAAATCTGTAGATTGATCATGTTAAAAGAAAGTAAAACAGAAGAGAAGCGCAGAACAGGGAATAGTTCTGTGTCATCTCTTATCCTCTAATCTATGCAGGATAAAATAGGAATATGACAATATATTCTGGTGCATTATTCTATTATATACAAAATAACTAATTTATACAGAGAAAAACAAAAAAACTTATATAAAATACCATATGAAAATAAATTGCAAAATAAGTGACCATAAAATATAATAAACATATACAAAAATGCCCCGGGCATAGTTGTGTAAATTACATAAAAAGAATAAATAAAAAGGGATTTAGTGGATTTTTTAGGTGGTTAAAATATATTGACAAATGATTAACAATCTAATATAATAACCTCATCAGCAAGATTGATAAATAATTAACGTTAATTCATTAACACACACAACCATCAAACACACTACTAAAACCAGAAAGAATCAAATCACAAGAGGAAAACAGGAGGATTCAGAAATGGCAAAGAAAGAAACCCACATCCCGGCAATTATCGACACTCCAGAGGCACTTGAAGCCAAGATCGCTGCGATGAAAGAAGCTCAGAAAATTTTTGCTACCTATACTCAGGAGCAGGTAGACAAGATCTTCAAAGCAGCCGCAACAGCAGCAGACAAAGCCCGTATTCCGCTTGCAAAAGCAGCCGTTGAAGAAACAGGAATGGGTATCGTAGAAGATAAAGTCATCAAGAACCATTACGCAGCAGAGTACATCTACAATGCATACAAAAACACCAAGACCTGTGGTGTACTGGAAGAAGATCCGGTTTATGGAATCAAGAAAATTGCAGAACCGATCGGTCTGATCGCAGCAGTTATCCCGACAACAAACCCGACTTCCACAGCAATCTTCAAAACCCTGATCGCTCTGAAGACAAGAAACGCAATCATCATCAGCCCACATCCACGTGCAAAAGGAAGCACTATTGAAGCTGCCAAAGTTGTTCTTGAAGCAGCAGTAAAAGCAGGTGCTCCGGAAGGAATCATTGGCTGGATCGATGTACCAAGCCTTGAGCTTACAAACCTCGTAATGAAGGAAGCTGACATCATTCTTGCAACAGGTGGTCCTGGAATGGTTAAAGCAGCATACTCCTCCGGAAAACCGGCACTTGGTGTTGGAGCCGGAAATACACCGGTTATCATCGACGACACAGCAGATGTCCGTCTTGCAGTAAACTCCATCATCCATTCCAAAACATTTGATAATGGTATGATCTGTGCTTCTGAGCAGTCCGTAACTGTTCTTGAAGGCATTTACAAAGCAGTAAAAGAAGAGTTCCAGTACAGAGGATGCTACTTCCTTAAGAAAGACGAAATCGAAAAAGTAAGAAAAACAATCCTGATCAACGGTGCACTGAATGCCAAGATCGTTGGACAGAAAGCAGCTACGATCGCTGAGATGGCAGGAGTTACTGTTCCGGCAGAAACCAAGATCCTGATCGGTGAAGTAGAATCTGTAGATATCAGCGAAGAGTTCGCACACGAGAAACTTTCTCCTGTACTTGCAATGTACAAGGCAAAAACCTTCGACGAAGCTATCGCAAAAGCAGAACAGCTGGTAGCTGACGGTGGATATGGACATACATCTTCTCTGTACATCAACGTAAATGAGAAAGAAAAGATGGCAAAACATGCAGCAGCAATGAAGACCTGCCGTATCCTGATCAACACTCCATCTTCTCAGGGTGGTATCGGAGATCTCTACAACTTTAAACTCGCTCCGTCTCTGACACTTGGATGCGGTTCCTGGGGTGGAAACTCTGTATCTGAAAACGTTGGTGTTAAACACCTGATCAATATCAAGACTGTTGCTGAGAGGAGAGAGAACATGCTCTGGATGAGAACCCCGGAAAAAGTTTACTTCAAAAAAGGCTGCCTGCCGGTTGCTCTTGATGAGCTGAAAAACGTGATGGGCAAAAAACGCTGCTTCATCGTAACTGACTCCTTCCTTTACAAGAATGGATACACCAAGAAGATCGAAGACAAACTTGACGAAATGGGAATCGTTCATACATGCTTCTCTGATGTAGAACCAGACCCGTCCCTCGCTTCTGCAAGAGCAGGTGCTGCAGCAATGCGTGCATTCGAACCAGACTGCATCATCGCAATGGGTGGTGGATCCGCAATGGATGCTGGTAAGATCATGTGGGTTCTCTATGAAAACCCGGATGCAGACTTCGATGATATGGCAATGGACTTCATGGATATCCGTAAGAGAATCTATACATTCCCGAAAATGGGTAAAAAAGCTTACTTCATCGCCGTACCTACATCTTCCGGTACAGGTTCTGAGGTAACACCTTTCGCCATCATCACAGACAAAGAAACAGGAATCAAATGGCCTCTGGCTGACTACGAACTGTTACCGGATATGGCGATCGTAGATACAGACAACATGATGAGTGCACCAAAAGGACTGACAAGTGCTTCTGGTATCGACGTTATGACACATGCTCTTGAGGCATATGTATCCATGATGGCTTCTGACTACACAGACGGTCTTGCACTCCGTGCAATCAAACTGGTATTTGATTATCTGCCAAGAGCATACAGAAACGGAAACGATGTAGAGGCAAGAGATCATATGGCAAATGCTTCCTGCATGGCTGGTATGGCATTTGCAAATGCATTCCTCGGAGTAAACCACTCCCTGGCTCACAAACTGGGCGCTTTCCATCACATCCCGCACGGTATCGCAAACGCTCTGGTACTTACAGATGTTATGCGCTACAATGCAGCAGAAGTTCCGGCTAAGATGGGTACTTTCCCGCAGTATCAGTATCCGAAGACACTGGCTCGCTACGCAGAGGTTGGCCGTTTCGTAGGACTGACAGGAAAAGATGACAAAGAAGTATTTGAGAAACTTCTGGAGAAACTCGAAGAACTCAAGAAGATCATCGAGATCAAACCTACCATCAAAGATTACGGTGTAGACGAGAAATACTTCCTTGAGACTCTTGATGAGATGAGCGAGCAGGCATTCAACGACCAGTGTACTGGTGCAAACCCGAGATACCCACTCATCGCAGAACTCAAAGAAATCTACCTGAAAGCTTACTATGGTAAATAATTAAAACGATATATTTTCTTCCATAAAATATAAATAATATAAGCGGCGATTGCCCCGGCATTACAGGAACGTAGTGCCGGGGCAGTTGCTTTATGGCAGTTAAGATTTGTTTAAGATTTGCGCGGACAAATTTAAGACTTTGTGTGTTGAAAAGAAAGAACACGAATGTTACAATAAACACCAACAGATATGGTAAAATCAAACAAAAACCACATACATCTTATGTGGAACAAAGGAAGCGTTAAGCTTCAGGGGGCATGATTATTGAAACAGAATGAAAACACAAAATACGTGAAACTTGGAATTACAGGTGCAGCAGTCCTGGCGTTTGGATTTGCGATCATGTATATCCTGAACCAGAGCCAGAGTATCGCAGCAGGAATCCGCGTGATCTTTAATATCCTGAAACCATTCCTGTATGGCGCACTGATCGCCTATATCCTTGCACCGATGTGCAACCGGATGGATGACAGATTCCTGAAATGGTGTCCAAATGCAACTGAGAAACAGAAAAAGGGAATGAAGTTTCTTTCCATTGCAATAGCGATCATATGTGCAGTGACTCTCGTAGTTCTGCTGATCCTGCTGATCTTACCGCAGGTATGGGACAGTACGATCAAAATCATCCGTATCCTTCCGGCACGGCTTGCATACTGCAATCGTATGATAGATCAGGTGCTCCAGGATCAGCCGCAGCTTCAGGCATATTTTAATCATTTTTCTTCACAGATTGAAAGTGGTCTGAATGACATTCTGAGTGCGAATTCCAGTATGATGCAGACAATTCAGGGGATTATAGGGAATCTTACCGTACAGTTGATTGAAGTCCTGAGTGTATTCAAGAATATGTTCCTCGGATTTTTGATTGCAGTATATCTCCTTGCCAGCCGCAAACTGTTTGGCGCACAGGCGAAACTTCTCCTGTATGGTATATTCCCGAACAAATGGGCACAGATCATCGAGGAAGAAGTCCATTACACAGACAAGATGTTCAATGGATTCTTTGTTGGCAAGATCATCGACTCTGCAATCATCGGTGTGATCTGTTTTGCAGGGACAACGTTGTTGGGATTTGAATCTGCAGCGTTTATCAGCGTTGTCATCGGTGTGACGAACATCATACCGTTTTTCGGACCTTTTATCGGTGCAATCCCGTGTGCATTACTTCTTCTTCTTGACAACCCGTGGCAGGCATTGTATTTCCTCATCTTTATCGTGATTCTTCAGCAGGTAGATGGAAATATCATTGGACCGAAGATCCTCGGAAACACAACAGGCGTTTCCAGCTTCTGGGTGCTGTTTTCCATTCTTCTGTTTGGCGGATTATGGGGACTTGTGGGAATGGTCATTGCGGTTCCGCTTTTTGGCGTACTCTATGATATTATCAGGAAACTGACAAACAGAGGACTTCAGAAGAACCACAAAGAAGACATGAGAGAAGAATACGATAATAGCTTCCACAAGCCGGAACCACTGAAGGAAAAATCTTCCGAGCCGAAACTTTCCAGAGAGAAACTTCTTGAGGCAAAGGTTCAGCTTCTGAAGAAAAAGAAACAACAGAAACATTGATTCAAAGTAATTAAGAACTGATTCAGGTGCAGTCTCGTGATGCCCGCCGGATCAGTTCTTTTCAGAAATGGAAGGAAAAGGAGAATGAATATGACGAAAGAAGAACTGAAACAACTGCCAAAAGTAGAGCTGCACTGTCATCTGGACGGTTCACTCAGCAGAGAATTTATAGAGAAAAGACTTGGAAGACAGGTCAGCCAGGAAGAACTTACAGTTTCTGACGACTGTACGAGTCTTGCCGAATATCTTGAGAAATTTGACATCCCGGGCCGATGCCTCATGGACGAACAGGGACTTGCGGAAGCCGGTTATGATGTACTTCGCAGCATGAGCCAGGAAAATGTCTGCTATGCAGAGATCCGTTTCGCTCCGCTGTTCTCAGAGACAGAGGATATGAACTGCAGCAAAGTGATCGAAGCACTTCTTAGTGGTCTGGAACGCGGCAGGAAAGATTTTGGAGTAGAGTACGGAGTACTCACCTGTGCAATGCGCCATCATAGCGAGGAAGAGAATTATCGTATGCTCAAGGCGGCAAGGGAATATCTCGGTTCCGGTGTATGCGGAGCAGACCTTGCTGGAGCAGAGGCAGTATATCCAATGTCGGAGTTCATGGAACTGTTTACAAAAGCGGGGAAACTGGGGATACCTTTTACTCTCCATGCAGGAGAATGTGGAAATCCTCAGAATATCATAGATTCTGTGCAGGTCGGAGCAAAGAGGATCGGACATGGTATCGCCATGCGTGGTCATAAAGAACTTGAGAGAGCACTTGCAGAGAAAAACATAGGAATCGAAATGTGCCCGATCAGCAATCTCCAGACAAAAGCAGTCAACAGTACCGCAGAATATCCGCTCCGTGAATTCCTGGATGCAGGACTGAAGGTATCGATCAACACCGACAACCGGACAGTCAGCAATACAAATCTGACCAAAGAACTGGATTTCATCCAGAGAACCTACGGGATCCGTGATGAAGAACTTCCGCTCCTGATGAAGAATGCAGTGGACACAGCTTTTGCAGCAGATGAGGTGAAAGCAGCACTGTACCGGAAACTGGGAATCCGGTAAATTTCAGGTGTGACTGCCGATAATTGAATTTTTACAAATAAAACCGCCCTGAGCCGTTAAAATGTTACGACTCAGGGCGATTCTTTTATTGCTCTGTATATCAGGGAACGCCAGCGGCGTGTCCTGTGATTTACTCTTACTGCTTACGGAATGCAGCACGTTTTCTTTCTCTGGGATCAAGAATTCTCTTGCGGATACGAAGGCTTGATGGTGTAACCTCAAGAAGCTCATCCTGGTCGATAAACTCGATCGCCTGCTCAAGACTGAGAACCTTAGGCGGTGTCAGTTTCAGAGCTTCATCGGCGGAAGAGGAACGTGTGTTGGTCAGATGTTTGGTCTTGCAGACATTCAGTTCGATGTCTTCAGCTTTACCATTCTGTCCGATGACCATACCGCTGTATACTTTTTCGCCAGGTCCAACGAAAAGTGTCCCACGGTCCTGTGCGGAGAACAGACCATATGCAACAGCTTCACCTGCTTCGAATGCGATCAGGGAGCCCTGTTTACGGTACTGGAAATCTCCTTTGTATGGAGCATATCCATCGAAGGTTGTATTCAGGATACCGGTACCCTTGGTGGAAGTAAGGAACTCTCCACGGAAACCGATCAGTCCACGGGACGGGATATGGAATTCCAGGCGGACAGAACCATCGCTGGCTGTGCTCATTCCCTGGAGTTCACCTTTACGCTCGCTCAGTTTCTGGATAACGGTACCGGAGAATTCTTCCGGAACATCAACGTAAGCGATTTCCATTGGTTCAAGTTTCTTGCCGCGTTCGTCTGTGTGATACAGAACTTCCGGTTTACTTACTGCGAATTCATAACCCTCACGGCGCATGTTCTCGATCAGGACAGAAAGGTGAAGTTCACCACGTCCGGAAACCTTGAAACATTCGGTAGTTTCAGTATCTTCTACACGAAGGCTGACATCTGTATTGAGCTCACGGTACAGACGGTCACGCAGATGACGGGAAGTGATGTATTTACCTTCCTGTCCTGCAAGCGGACTGTCGTTTACGAGGAAGTTCATGGAGATCGTAGGCTCGGAGATCTTCTGGAATGGAATTGCCTCCGGGTTGTCGCCGCCGCAGAGAGTATCACCGATATGGATATCTTCGATACCGGAGATCGCTACGATGGAACCTACAGATGCTTCTTTAACTTCAACTTTGTTCAGTCCGTCGAATTCATAAAGTTTGCTGATCTTGACTTTCTTGCGTTTGTCAAGGTCGTGATGGTTCAGAAGGGTAAGTTCCTGGTTTACTGCGATCTTACCGTTCTCTACTTTACCTACACCGATACGTCCTACATATTCATTGTAGTCGATGGTGCTGATAAGAACCTGTGTGTCAGCTTCCGGATCACCTTCCGGAGCCGGGATATATTTCAGGATTGTCTCAAACAGCGGAGCCATATTCTCCGGTGTATCTGCGAGGTCAAGAACTGCATGGCCTGCTTTTGCAGAAGCATACAGGAACGGGCAGTCAAGCTGCTCGTCAGAAGCTTCAAGGTCCATAAGAAGTTCCAGAACTTCATCGATAACTTCATCAGGACGTGCTTCCGGACGGTCGATCTTGTTGATGCAGACGATAACGTGCAGGTTCAGCTCCAGAGCTTTCTTCAGAACAAATTTAGTCTGAGGCATAGCACCCTCAAAAGCATCTACCAGAAGAATAACGCCATCGACCATTTTCAGTACACGCTCTACTTCGCCGCCGAAGTCTGCATGACCTGGGGTATCGATGATGTTGATTTTTACTCCTTTGTAGTGGACAGCAGTGTTCTTGGACAAAATAGTAATTCCGCGCTCACGCTCAATGTCATTGGAGTCCATGACACGTTCCTGAACTTCCTGGTTTTCACGGAATACACCGCTCTGCTTCAGAAGCTGGTCTACCAGGGTGGTTTTGCCGTGATCGACATGGGCGATAATGGCTACGTTGCGTACATCTTCGCGTTTGATATTCATAAAAATCGAAATCCTTTCTTTTTTCTTCTATATTAATGTGTTTTTTCCATGATACGACATTCCAGTTTACCACATTTTTCGCAGATTACAAGGTGTTGAGAAAAATTTTTTTTAAAAGTAGTTCTAAATCTGCATAAGCCTTCATATTCATAGTTCTATAAAAAACAAAATACCCAAAGAGGAAGGAGAACTATTTATGGCAGACAAAATCATTGAAAACAATCAGGTATCGATCATGGGAAAAATTGATACAGGCTTTACATTCAGTCATCTGGTGTTTGGCGAGGGCTTTTATACAATGGAGCTGATCGTCAAGCGTCTGAGTGATTCTGAGGACAGGATCCCGGTCATGGTGTCAGAGCGTCTGATCGATGTCACACAGGATTATATAGGAGAGTATATTGAAATCCATGGACAGTTTCGTTCCTATAACCGCCATGAGGAGAAGCACAATCGACTGGTGCTCTCTGTCTTTGCGCGTGAAGTGAAGTTTGTGGAGGAGGACGATGAAAATGTTCCGGTCAACCAGATCTTTATGGATGGCTTTATATGCAAACCGCCGGTTTACCGCAAGACTCCTCTTGGAAGAGAAATTGCAGATATCCTGCTGGCAGTGAACCGGCCTTACGGAAAATCAGATTACATACCATGCATCTGCTGGGGCAGAAATGCGCGATATGCTTCGGCGTTTGCAGTAGGCGGACATGTACTTCTGTGGGGCAGGATCCAGAGCAGGGAATATATGAAGCGTATCGGTGAGAATCAGTCCGAGAAGCGCATAGCGTATGAAGTATCCGTGAGCAAGTTGGAGTACGTAGATTAGGAAATATCTGGGAAACGTCCGGAGGACAGATACAGCTTGCTTTTTTGCCGGAACTGAGGTAAGATAAAACCATTAATGCAAGGATTAGTTTTACCAACGTTAAGAGGAAGTAGTTATGGAAAGAGAATTAACAGAAGTATACTGTGGAAACGGAAAGGGCAAGACCGCACTCGCGATCGGACAGAGCATCCGTGAAGCGGTGCAGGGCAAGAGTGTGATCGTTATCCAGTTCCTAAAGGGATGTGAGAAGCGTTCACTGGATTTTCTGGAGGATCTGGACAATCTGGATTTCAAGATTTTCCGTTTTGAAAAGAGGGACTGCTGTTATGAACAGCTCACTGAGGAAGAGAAAGCGGAGGAGAGATCCAATATCCTCAACGGATTGAATTTTGCCCGCAAGGTTGTTGTGACACAGGAATGCGATTTTCTTTTGCTTGATGAGATTCTGGGACTTCTGGATCGTGGGATCGTCACGGTAGATGCCATTATAGACATTCTGAAACAGAAGGACGAGTCCATGCATATAGTAATGACCGGCTGGAATTTTCCGGAGGAACTTAAGCCATATGTGGATACGATAACCACACTGAATTCCGAGGAAGTCCATCACTCCTGCGAACAGCAGTGAGCATCCGGCAGATTATCAGAATATATTAAATTACAGAAGAATAAAGGAGGAGTTCAAATGGCAATTTTTAAAGGTGCAGGTGTAGCGATCGTTACCCCTATGTATGAAGACGGAAAGGTGAACTACGACAAACTGGAAGAACTGCTCGAGTATCAGATTGCCAACAGCACAGATGCGATCATCATCTGCGGTACCACAGGTGAGTCTGCAACCATGACACATGGAGAGCATCTCAAAACTATCAAATTTGCAATTGACAAAGTAAACAAACGTGTTCCGGTTATCGCAGGAACAGGTTCTAATTGCACAGAAACTGCGATCATGATGTCCAAGGAAGCAGCATCCTACGGAGCAGACGCTCTGCTGGTAGTAACTCCTTATTATAATAAGGCAACTCAGAAGGGACTCATCGCTCACTATACTGCAGTAGCAAACGCAGTACCGGAGACACCGATCATTATGTACAACGTTCCGAGCCGTACAGGATGTAATCTTCAGCCGGCAACTGTTGCCACTCTTGTTAAGAATGTCAAGAACATCGTAGGTCTTAAGGCTGCAAGCGGAGACCTTTCCCAGATCGCCAAGACAGTTTCTCTGGCTGGCGAAGACCTGGAACTGTATTCCGGAAACGACGATCAGGTACTTCCGATCCTTTCACTGGGCGGACTGGGTGTTATCTCCGTACTTTCCAACGTTGCACCGAAGGAAACTCATGATATGGTAATGAAATTCCTTGAGGGAGACACCAAGGGAGCTGCCAAGATCCAGATCGATGCGATCCCGCTGATCAATGCACTTTTCTGCGAAGTAAACCCGATTCCGGTCAAGACTGCTCTGAACCTTATGGGAATGAATGTAGGACCGCTTCGTATGCCGCTTTGCGAGATGGAAGAAGCAAGCAAGGAAACACTGATCAAAGCAATGAAAAATTTTGGAATCAAACTTGCTTAAGATACCCCGGAGGAAACTAAGATTATGGTAAAAATTATTATGCACGGATGCTGTGGACATATGGGTCAGGTGATCTCTGATCTGGTTGCGAAGGATGCAAATGCAGAGATCGTTGCCGGAATCGATATTGCAGACAAAGGAAACACCACATATCCGGTATTCACAGAAATCAAAGCATGTCAGACAGAGGCAGATGTAGTGATCGACTTTTCTTCAGCCAAGGCAGCAGATGCACTGCTGGATTTCTGCGTAGAGCGTAACCTTCCGGTTGTACTCTGCACAACAGGACTTTCCGAAGAACAGCTTGCCAAAGTAGAGGAGACAGCAAAGAAGATCCCTGTCCTCAAATCCGCAAATATGTCTCTTGGCATCAACACCCTGCTCAAACTGATCCAGGATGCTGCCAAAGTTCTTGCAACAGCAGGATTTGACATGGAGATCGTAGAGCGTCATCACCGTCTCAAAGTAGATGCACCGAGCGGTACAGCTCTGGCGCTTGCAGACAGCCTTAACGAAGCTATGGATAACCAGTATCACTATGTCTATGACAGAAGCCAGAAGCGCGAGATGCGTGACGATAAGGAGATCGGTATCTCCGCAGTCCGTGGCGGAACTATCGTAGGTGACCACGAAGTGATCTTCGCAGGTCCGGATGAAGTGATCGAATTCAAGCACACTGCATATTCCAAAGCTGTTTTTGGCAAAGGCGCAGTAGAGGCAGCCAAATTCCTCGCAGGCAAACCGGCAGGAAGATATGATATGGCTGACGTGATCGAGGGCTAAATAACATCAGGACGCTTTTTTGACATGCCAAAAACTAAAAAAAGTTCTTGCAATCAAAAAAATATTGTGCTATTATGACCTCATCAATCAAAGAACAATCGAATTTACAAAGGCGTAAACATCATATGGTGTTTGCGCCTTTTTGCATTTGGCGTAACTTTGACTGAACAGGCCTGTTGAAAATGTCGAAAAACTAAAAAAGTAGACAAAAAACTATTCGACTAATTGTACAAAAATATTATTGAACTCTCAAAATTTTTGTGATATAGTAACTATATCAAAAGTCGTGTATTAAATAAAAAACAAAAAAAGTTACTGAAAAGTGACACATCAGCCGGAGAACTGAGGGAAAAAGGAGGAAATTCAATATGAAAAAAGCATTAGCAGCAGCACTTTGTGGAGTATTATTCACAGCAACTATGACAGTTCCGGTACTGGCAGACGATGCAGATTATGCAGGAATGAAGATCGTTCTGATCCTTCCGGGAAGCATTGATGACCAGAGTTGGAATGCAAGCAACAATGCAGGAGCGAAAGAATGTGACGAGGAGCTTGGCACCTCCATCGAAGTTGTTGAATCCGTTCCGGTAGAAGAATTTGAATCCACCTTTACAGAATATGGCGAGAAAGGCTATGATCTGGTAATGGCAGCAGGAAGCCAGTTTGATGAGGCTAGTGCAGCAGTAGCACCTCAGTATCCGGACACTGTATACACTGTTATCAATGGTACAGCAAGCGATTCTGACAACATGGTTCCTGTATTCCCGAAAGAATATGAAGGTTCCTATCTTGCAGGTATCATCGCAGGATACACAACAGAAAATGGTAAATTTGCAACAGAGGGCGGCGAGTCCAATGCAGCAATGGTCAAACTTCTTGATACATACGAAGGCGCAGCCAAAGAAGTTGCAGAAGAAAGAGGAATCGAAGGTGCAGAGGCAAACAGATCCTTCCTGAATACATGGACAGACGTTTCCGTAACCAAATCCATGACAGACCAGATGATCGACAATGGTGCTGATACCGTATTCTGCTATTCCAACGAAGGTGCATCCGGTGCTGTTCAGTCTGCAGAAGAAAAAGGTGCCAAATTCGTTGCATTTGCAGCTAATAAGAACGACGAGAGCGACTGTGTAGTTGCTTCTGTAAATATGAACTGGTCAAATGTTTATCCTTGGATCGTTGAAGGAATCGCTTCCGGTGAACTGAAAGGTGCTCAGGAAGTCGGCGTAGCAGAAGGCGTATTTGAAGCAATCTATACAGATGCAGTTTCAGATGAATGCAAGAGTGCAGTTGAGCAGGCAACACAGGATATCACAGATGGCAAGATCGATTTCACACAGTATTTCTCTGAAGCAGAATAACAATCGTTGATGAGAATATGAGTTTCCAGATTGACAGTGCCTTTTGGCACTGTCAATTTTATAAGGAAAGGGGATGGCGAAATCATGAATGAGCCTGTTATAGAACTGAAACACATTACCAAACGCTTTGCCAAAGTACTGGCAAATGATGATGTTTCCATCACGATCCACAAGGGCGAAGTTGTAGCTCTTCTGGGAGAGAATGGAGCCGGTAAGAGTACGATCATGAAGATTTTGTATGGCCTGTACCACGCAACATCCGGAGAGATCTGGATCGACGGCAAAGAACGCAAGATCGCAACACCAAAAGAAGCAATGGACGCTGGTATCTCCATGATCCAGCAGCATTTTTCACTGGTTCCGGCACATACAGTTACAGAGAATATCATTCTCGGAAACTGTAAGGGAAAGCTGGATATCAAGAAAAAAGAAAAAGAGATCCAGGCGCTTGCAGAGCAGTACGGATTTCAGGTTCCGGCAGGAGAGTATGTAAAGAATCTTTCCGTAGGAACTCAGCAGAAAGTTGAGATCCTCAAGGCGCTTTATCTCAATGCCAGAGTCCTGATCATGGATGAGCCTACTGCTGTACTTACGCCTCAGGAGATCGATACGCTGATGGAGTTTGTCCGCCGCTATGTTGAGAAAGGCAATTCTGTAGTATTTATCACGCACAAGATGCGTGAGGTTATGGCGGTTTCTGATACGATCGTTGTTATGAGAAACGGAAGCATCTGCGGTACTGTAAAGAAGACAGATACTTCTGAAACAGAACTTGCACATATGATGATCGGTCATGAACTGGAAACCCTGGAAAAACCAGGAACCGAAGATATGAGCAATCGCAGAGTACGCCTTGCGGTCAAAGACTTAAGCATTAAGCCGAAGGGCCATACACCGCTTCTGGAAGACATCAATTTTGAGATCCATGAGGGAGAAGTTCTTGGATTTGCGGGAGTTTCCGACAATGGACAGCAGGAACTCTGTGAGGCGATCTACGGAGGAATCCCGATCACATCCGGCAGGATCGAACTGGACGGAGAGGATGTCACAAACGAATCTGTCAAAGACAGGATCAAACTTGGTATGGGATATGCGGCAGCAGACCGTTATCGTTATGGAATGGTTGCAGAGATGTCCATGTCCGAAAACATGCTCCTCAAATCCAGTTACCTGAACAAATGGGTCAATCACGGACTGATCCGCTGGTCAGCACTTCACCGTTATACAGAAGACAGCATCAAAAAATATGCGATCAAAGCACCGGACCACACTGTTACGGTAGGAAGCCTCTCCGGTGGTAACCAGCAGAAGATGGTCGTTGCCCGTGAAGTTGATATGGGTGACAAGCTGATCATTTTTGACCAGCCAACCCGTGGACTTGACCTTGGTGCGATCAACTATGTACATAAGACGATCCTTGGGGAAAGAGACAAGGGAAAAGCAGTTCTCCTTGTTTCGACAGAACTTTCAGAGATCTTTGCACTTTCCGACAGGATTGCGGTTCTCTATAAAGGAAAGATCATGGGAATCTTCAAAAACGGAGAACTTACAACAGAAAAGATCGGATTGCTGATGGCTGGTGTACAGCCTGAGAAAGAAGGTGCAGAATCATGAAACAACAGAAAAAAGTAGCAGAGCTTCTGCTGTGGACCGTTCTGGCGATCATCCTTGGACTGGTGATCAGTTTTGCATTTTTGCCGCTGCTTGGTGTAAATCCGGTAGAATCTCTCAAGATCATGCTTTCAGAAACGTTTGCAGATAAATTTTCCATGGGAAATATCCTGGTAAAGACAACACCTCTGATCCTTACCAGTCTTGCATTCGCTTTTACATACAAAGCAAACCTTTATAACATCGGTGCACAGGGACAGTTTTATGTTGGATGTATCTGTGCGGTTGCAGTGACACTGCAGCTCCAGACCAAAGTCCCAGGACCGGTCGTTCTGATCACTGCCTGCCTTGCAAGTATGATCGGCGGCGGTCTTACAGGATTCATCATTGGATTCCTCAAAGCGAAATTCAATGCAAATGAGTTCCTTGTAAGTATGATGTCTACCTATGTTATTACTTATGTTATGCAGCTCCTTCTGAGAACTGTTCTCCAGGAGTCAAAGCATGAATATTTAAAAACAGACTACATTGATAATTCCGCATGGCTGCCAAAGATCATCAATGGAACTTCTGTTTCACTTGGTATCGTGATCGCGGTTGCAGCAGCGATCGTGATCTGGTTCATCCTGTACCGTACTTCCATGGGATATCGTATCCGTGTTATGGGATTCAATCAGGATGCAGCGGCAATGTCGGGTATCAATCCGAAAACACAGTGCATGCTGGCTTTCTTTATCAGTGGCGCAGTTGCAGGTCTTGCAGGTTTCACTGAGATCAATGGCATGCAGCATATGCTTCTTACCGGACTGGAATCCGATATCGGTTCTTATGGAATCGGTATTGCGATCATGGCAAATGCCAACCCGATCGGTGTCATCTTTGCGGCACTGCTGTTTGGTACTCTCCAGGTCGGAGGTACTGCACTTGGCCATTCTACAGATGCGCCGGCAAGTGTTATTGATGTAATGCTCGGTTTCGTAATGCTGTTCGTACTGATGTCCTTCTTTGTAAGAAAGAAACTGGAAGTCAGAAGCATGAAGAAACAGAAGATCCAGAAAGGAGAGGTTTGAGTATGCAGATTTTTGTGAATTTGATTACAAGAGCTATTTTTATGAGTACGCCTCTTGTTCTGGGCGCATTAGGTGAGGTTCTGGCAGAACGTACAGGTATGATGGTAACGGCGATCGAGGGTATTTTCCTCGTTGGCGCGTGGGGAGGATTTATCGGAGCTTATCTTTCCGGAAATCTTCTGATCGGATTTTTGCTTGCGATGGTATGCGGACTGATCGTGTCACTGCTTTATGGCGTGACGACGATTTACATGCATCAGCACCAGATCGTAATGGGAACTGCTGTTGCGATCCTTGTGACAGGATGCTGTACATTTTTCTACCGTGTGATCTTTGGTATCCAGACAGTACCGCTTAAGGTAAACATCCTCAAGACGATCAAGATCCCGCTTCTGAGTAAGATCTCGATCATTGGACAGGCGATCTTTTCCCAGAACCTGGTAACCTATTTTACGTATATTCTGGTGCCGATCATTTTCTTTGTGATATACAAGACTTCTCTTGGTCTGTCCATGAGATCCTGTGGTGAAAACCCGGAGGCAGCAGATGCGGCCGGTATCAATGTAACACGTACACGTTTTCTTGCAGTAGCAGTAGCCGGATGCCTTGGCGGTATCGCCGGAGCTTACTATCCGCTGTGCAACGTCGGCATGTACAATGCAGAGATCATCGGCGGACGTGGATGGATTGCATTCGGTATCTGTTTCCTCGGAAACTGGAATCCGGTCGGCGCGCTGATCTTTGGAATCATCTTTGGTATTTCCGATGCACTTGGTATCTTCGTCAGAGCGATGGGAACTTCCTCTGTTCCGAGTGAGCTGTTCAGTGCACTGCCGTACATTCTGGTCATCGTACTGACCGTATGTAGAAAACAGTTCAACGTACCTGCAAAACTCGGTGCAAATTATGTAAAAGAAGATTAAAATTTCATGGGCATGTGTCTTTTGTGGCACATGCCTTTTTATGTAATTCCAGTTTCTTCCAGAATAGGATCTCGAAATCCGGTACATATTATTACCACAAGATAAAATCCATGGTAAAGGAGAATGACAATGAAAAAATTCAAAGGGATCCTGACAGGTACATTGCTTATCATGACGCTTGGAATGCTGACTGCCTGTGGAAACAATAATAATGCAGCCGATGAGACCGGAACTGTGACGGAAGAAAATGATATGATGGGCGATAATGCGGATGATACTACGGCAAACGACAATGTCAATGGAAACAATGCAGACGCAAACTCTGGTGCAGACGATGCTGCGATAGACAATGGCGATACGATGTCAGAAGGAACCGGGGATAACGGAACCGTGACAGAAAACGGAGCCGGAACAGCAGAAAACAATACAGAAAATATGAATAATAATGCAGACAACAACGACGATACAGTATCAGGTGCACTCGGAAACGGAGTCAAAGATCTCGGCGACGGCGTGGGTGACGCGGTGGAAGATGTCGGCGATGCCGTTGGAAATGCAGTAGAGGGACGATAAGATCTTATATCGGTTTTAATAATTTAGCATGATAAAGTAAAAACGCTTGCATGAAACAGAAAACCATATTATGATATCCTCAGGAAAACCTGAACAGGATCATGCAAAACCCCTGGACCTATCAGAATCCGGGGGTTTTATATTGAAGGGAGAAACAGACTATGAAATTTCGTCCATGCATCGACATACATAATGGAAAAGTAAAACAGATCGTAGGCGGCAGCCTCAAGGATGCCGGAGACCAGGCAAAAGAAAACTTCGTATCCGGACAGGATGCGACTTTTTATGCAGAATTATACAAAAACGCCGGACTGAAAGGCGGACATGTCATCCTTCTGAATGGAAAAGATTCTGAATACTACGAAGCCACCAGAAACCAGGCACTTAAGGCTCTCAGGGCATATCCGGGAGGGCTCCAGATCGGAGGCGGTGTCTGCCCGGAAAACGCGCAGGACTATCTGAACGCCGGAGCAAGCCATGTGATCGTCACCTCCTATGTTTTTAAGGACGGCAGACTTTCCTGGGAAAACCTCGCCAGGATGGAACAGGCAGCAGGCAGAGAACATCTCGTACTTGATCTCAGCTGCCGCAAAAAAGACAACCAGTACTTCATCGTCACAGACCGCTGGCAGAAATTTACCGACGTACCGGTAACCCTCGAAGTGATGGAAGAACTCGGAAGCCATTGCGATGAATTCCTCGTTCATGCAGTAGATGTAGAAGGCAAGGCAAACGGCATCGAGACAGAACTCGCGGACCTCCTTTCCGCATACCAGAAACGCCCGATCACCTATGCCGGTGGTGTAGGAAGCATGCAGGACATCAAACTTTTGAAGCTTCACGGCAAAGGCAGACTTGATGTGACCGTCGGAAGTGCCCTGGATCTGTTTGGCGGAACGATTCCATTTGAAACACTTAAGAATCTGTAAGTTTGGATGATTAGTAGAAAATTCTATGAATAATCTGTAAAATAACATCCCAGAAAGTCTGTTTATGTGCTATGATAGATAGCAGATATGGTATTAGCAAAAACCTATTATAATGATAAAAAAACGGAGGAATTTCAATTATGGATCTTTCAACTTTAGTAAAAATGTCCAACACATACGGAAGTAATCCGGCTTATGTTCTGGCTGGTGGGGGAAATACTTCTGTCAAGGATGACACAACACTTTATGTTAAGGGCTCAGGCACACAGCTTGCCACAATCAAGGCAGAAGAATTTGTTGAGATGAGCAGAGCACGCCTGAATGAAATCATGAAAACAGAGTATCCGTCCGATGACGTGAAACGTGAATCTGCATACCTTGCTGATGTCATGGCGGCGGTGACAGACGATGACAAGACCAAACGTCCAAGCGTAGAAGCACTGCTCCACAATTTATTTGCCTATACTTATGTACTGCATGTTCACCCGACTCTTGTCAACGGCCTGACCTGCGGAAAGGGCGCACAGGCACTTTGCGAGGAACTTCTGGGCAAAGATGTTCTCTGGATCGATATCTGCAAACCGGGATATACACTTGCACGCATCTGTTACGAGAAAATGAACGCCTACAAAGAAGAAACCGGAAAGGATGTTCAGGTTCTTCTGCTTCAGAATCACGGCATTTTTGTTGCGGCAGATACTGTGGAGGAGATTGGCGTTTTATTTGACGGCGTCATCAGTAAGTTAGAGAAACAGGTTAAAAGAACCGCTGACGTAAGCGAAGCTGTCACACCGGAGAAAGAGCAGGCTGCGCAGAAACTTTCCGAATTACTGGGACATGCGGTGGAAGTTGTGCCGGCAGCAGAAATGGACAATTTCGTAAAGGACAAAGCATCAGCAGCACCGCTTCTGAAACCATTTACTCCGGATCATATTGTGTACTGCGGACCATATCCGTTATTTGTAGAGAATATCGATCAGGCAAAAGAAGCACTGGACGCATTTATGAAAGAGAATGACAAAGAACCACGCCTCATTCTGGTACAGGGCGTTGGCGGCTTTATCATGGAAGATGACAAGGGAAAAGCTGCAAAAGCACAGCTCCTGGTCAAAGATGCCATCAAACTTGCAGTATATGCAGAGAGCTTTGGCGGAGCACTGCAGATGACAGATGACATTACATATTTCATTACACACTGGGAAGCAGAAGCATACCGCAGCAAGAAATAGGAGGTAAAAAACATGAGTGACGTACTTGAAACGATCAAAAGCAGAAGAAGCATCCGCAAATACAAAAGCGACATGATCCCGCAGGACAAACTTGAGAAGATCATCGAAGCAGGAACCTACGCGGCAACAGGAATGGGTAAACAGTCCCCGATCATCATTGCTGTGACAAACAAGGAGCTCCGCGATAAACTTTCTGCCATGAATGCAAAGATCATGGGAGTTGAGATCGATCCGTTCTACGGCGCACCGGTCGTTCTGATCGTGCTGGCTGACAAGGCACGTCCGACATACATTTATGACGGAAGCCTCGTTATGGGAAATCTGATGCTGGAAGCAGAAGCACAGGGAATCGGAAGCTGCTGGATCCACAGAGCCAAAGAAGAATTCGAGAGTGAAGAAGGCAAAGAACTCCTCAGATCTCTTGGAATCGAGGGCGATTATGAAGGAATCGGACATTGCATCCTCGGTTATGCAGACGGTGATGCTCCGAAGGCCGCACCAAGAAAAGCTTCTTATGTTTATTACGTAGAATAACAAAGAAAATACAATACCTTACAGATCAGGTCGGTGGTAAGATAATTTACCATCGACCTCTTTTTGTCCATTGAAAAAGGAAAGAATCCGCGAATATAATATAAGAAATAAAAAATAACAAGCACCTGAGGGCTTTCTTCCATTTTGAGGAATGCGGATCCAGTAAATCGGATAAAGTAATAGGGAAGATGGAACAGAGGAGGAAATTGTAATGAATAAGCTTACACATGCAGCTGCCAAGACCGTTTTTTCAGGAGTAGTTGATTATGCAATTGGACAGGTAAACAAGAACCCGGAGGAAGCATACGAAAAGATCATTGACACTGCAGAGAAACATATGAAAGATTTTCAGACAGGAGTAAACTGGGATTATCTGAGACGAGTTGCCTGTAATCCGGAATACACACTGAACCGTTACGTGACATCGATCGTAAAGGATCTCCACCCGAATGTACTCAAGACCACACTGATGAATCTTGGATTTGAGGCTCTTTACAATGGAACCAAAACCATCCGTGAGATGAGAAAGATCCATAACTGCAACATTCCGTGGATCATTCTGATGGACCCGACCAGCGCATGTAACCTGCATTGTACAGGATGCTGGGCAGCAGAATACGGAAATAAACTGAATCTTTCTTTTGAGGATATGGATTCTATCGTAACACAGGGTAAAGAACTGGGCGTTTATTTCTACATGATGACAGGCGGAGAGCCGATGGTAAGAAAGAAAGATATCATCGAACTTTGCAGAAAACATAACGACTGTGTCTTCTTTGCATATACCAACGGTACACTGGTTGACGAAGCACTCTGCAAACAGATGCAGGAAGTCGGAAACCTGTTCCTTGGCTTAAGCGTAGAGGGTGAGCCGGACGTAAACGACATGCGTCGTGGAAACGGTGTATACAACAAAGTTATGCATGCGATGGACCTGCTCAAAGAGCACGGGCTTGTATTTGGTACCTCTATCTGCTACACAAGCGCAAACTACAAGAGTGTTACCAGTGAAGAGTTCATCCAGATGCTCATCGACAAAGGATGCCGTTACGCTCTGTATTTCCACTATATGCCGGTTGGAAACGCGGCTTCCGTTGATCTGCTTCTGAATCCGGAACAGCGTGTTTATGTGAAAAATCGTGTAAGAGAGATCCGTAATATGGAACACGGCCCTGGAATTTTTACCATGGACTTCCAGAACGATGGTGAATTCGTAGGAGGATGTATCGCAGGTGGAAGAAACTACTTCCATATCAATGCAAACGGTGATGCAGAACCATGCGTATTTATTCATTACTCTAATGGAAATATTCACGAGAATACAATTCTCGAGATCCTGAAACAGCCGCTGTTCATGGCTTACCATGATAACCAGCCATTCAATGACAACATGCTCCGTCCATGCCCGATGCTGGAGAACCCGGAGATCCTGCAGCGTATCGTCAAGGAATCCGGCGCACATTCCACAGACCTCCAGTCCCAGGAAACACCGGAACATCTCTGCAGCAAATGCGTACATTATGCAGAAGAATGGGCTCCTGTAGCAGACAAACTGTGGGAGGAAGAAAAAGCAGCAAAGGCAGCGAAAGCCGCAGCAAAATAATCTGCACCTCGATAAAATAAAAATCCTCAAACCGTCTTCTTGTATTCCTGAGACCAGGGATGTGAGCAGGCGGTTTTTTACTTATAAATGTCAGGCGGAATGCTTTCTTTTTTGCGGGGATTGTATTAGAATATAGGATATCATACGCAAAACAGATAAAACGGATTGGAGAATAAATATGAAAGTTGTAATTTTAGCAGGCGGTTTTGGTACCCGTATCAGCGAGGAGAGCCATCTGAAGCCGAAGCCGATGATCGAGATCGGGGAGAAGCCGATCCTCTGGCATATTATGAAAATGTATTCTGCTTATGGATTTAATGAATTTGTTATCTGCTGTGGATACAAACAGCATGTGATCAAAGAATGGTTTGCAGACTATTATCTTCACAACAGCAACATCACTTTTGATTTTACCCAGGAAAATAAGATGATCGTGCACAACAATGTCCTGGAACCGTGGAAAGTCACCCTGGTCGATACAGGACTCAATACCATGACCGGCGGACGTATCAAACGTGTGAAGGAATATCTCGATGGAAATACGTTCATGCTGACCTACGGGGATGGCGTGGCTGATGTCAACATCAAAGAACTTCTCGAGTATCACCGCTCCCACGGCAAAATGGCGACGATCACAGCGGCACAGCCGGGAGGACGTTTCGGTATCCTTGATATTGAAAACGATGGAACGATCACCAACTTCAAAGAAAAGAAAAAAGAAGACGGCGGTTGGATCAATGCCGGATTCATGGTCCTGGAGCCTTCGATCATGGATCTAATTGAAGGGGATGATACTGTGTTTGAGAAATATCCTCTGGCAGAGGCTGCCCGCATGGGACAGTTAAATGCCTACCGCCACAAGGGCTTCTGGCAGTGCATGGACACCCTTCGTGAAAAAAATCTCCTGGAAAGTCTCTGGCAGAGCGGAAATGCACCGTGGAAGATCTGGGAATAGAAAAGAGGAAATAACAGATGAAAGCAACAAGCTGCGATTACTGCGCGAATTATGTATATGACGAAGAAAGTGAAAGTTATTACTGCGATGTAAATCTGGACGAGGACGAGTATTACCGTTTTATCAGCACAGAATATAAAGAATGCCCGTATTATCGCAATGGAGATGAATACAGAGTAGTTCGGCATCAGATGTAGGGGACGGAGAAAAATATGATTACAGTAGAGCTGGATAATTTCAGCCTGAAACAGATCTGTCAGTCCGGTCAGTGTTTCCGGATGAGAGAGACAGAAGAAAACACGTATGAACTGATCGCAGGAGATCAGTATCTCAAACTTACACAGGAAGGGACGATCGTAACTTTTCATTGCAGTGATGTGGAATTTCTCTGTTACTGGGTTCCGTACTTTGATATTGATGCGGATTATGCAGGCTATATCGAGAAGATCAATCCACGTGACCATTACCTGAGTGCGGCGGCAGAGTGCGGGAGCGGCATCCGGATCTTGCGTCAGGATCTGTGGGAGATGATCATTACGTTTCTGATCTCACAGCAGAATAATATTTCCAGGATCCGTGGATGCATTGACAGATTATGTAAACGATACGGTGAGCAGAAATATTCTGAGGAAGGCGTGGAATACTGGACTTTCCCGACAGCGGAACAGCTGGGAACGGCGACGGAGGAAGAACTCCGGGCACTCGGAATGGGCTATCGCGCGAAATATCTGGTGGAAACGACACGAAGTATTCTGAGCGGAGAGGTCTCGCTGGAGAAACTTTACCGCATGTGTTATTATCGCAGGGCAAGACAGGAATTGATGAAACTCAGCGGCGTGGGAGAGAAGGTTGCTGACTGCATCTGTCTGTTTGCACTTCACCACATGGATGCATTCCCGATCGACACACATATCCGCCAGGTTCTGGACATACACTACAAAAGAGGATTCCCGAACCGCAGATATCACGGACTTCGGGGAATCATGCAGCAGTATATTTTTTATTATGAACTGACTGGTGCGGCGGATATTCACCGCACGAAATGAGGAGACAGACTATGGAATATGTTGTAAAAATCATCGCAGATGTTCTGGCAGCGCTCTACCAGACAGCGGGAGCATCCCTTCTGCTGGCGGCACTTGTCATGTGCGTCTATATGCTTGGCAGGAAACAGGGAGCCGGTCCAGTGGTTCGGGCATGGATCCGTCAGTTCCGCACAAGCGGCTGGTTCAGGAAACATTTTTTCCTGGTATTTTATGTAAGTATGATGCTGTTTCGGACACTTTTGTGCCGGACAATCTGGGGAAATCCTCTGGATCATGTGCTCGGCATTTGGAGTTTACATAATAATGGAGAGCTTTACACAGAGAATTTTGAAAACCTGATCCTGTTTCTTCCGTTCATCGTCCTTTTGTTCTGGGCACAGGAAGAAAGAGACCATTATAAGGAAAAAAGTATTCAAAATGTCCTGATCTTAAGTTTCAAGATCAGTTTCCTGTTTTCGCTCGGCATCGAGTTCTGTCAGTTGTTTTTCAAACTGGGAACCTTCCAGCTTGCAGACCTGTTCTTTAATACAGTGGGCGGACTTCTCGGTGGAATCTGGTACTGGGGATTTGACAGAAGCCGCAGAAAGATTGAGAGTGCGATTCGCAGATTTGGCGGCTGGGATGTGACACCATGGAGATCCGCGGATGAGGAGCAGAAATCTTCCGGCACATATGCAATGACGGAGAATCCATCCATGGACCGCTCTGTTTCAGAAGCAATGGAAGAAAATGCCACACCTGAGATCAAAGAAGATCCGAAGGAACGAATGGATTCCAGATACCGTGCGATCGAGCGTCTGATCCGCGAAGCCGGCAAAAAGATGGTCAAGGCCAGACCATCCGATGCAATGATCCATCAGAAAGAGGGGCTTGCGAACTTCTGTACCGATTACGATATGGAGATCCAGAGGTTCCTGATCAAAGGATTCAGCGAGATCCTTCCGGGAGCAACTTTCTTCGGAGAAGAAGATACCGAGGGAAATGCCGGTGCACAGGCAGATGGCGAGTTTACCTTTTATATTGATCCGATTGATGGCACGACGAATTTTATGTTTGATTATCATCACAGCTGTATTTCTGTCGGGCTTGCACATAAGGATCAGATGATCGCTGGTTTTGTCTATCATCCGTACATTAATGATATGTATATTGCGATCCGCGGCAAGGGAAGTTACCTTAATGGCAAACGGATCCAGCTTGCGGATAAATCCGTCACGGAGGGAATCGTGGAGTTCGGCTGTGCAAGATACAACGAAGCCGGAATCGACTGTCTGTTCCGTGTGGTCAAAGATATGTTCCAGAACAGCCTTTCCATCCGTTGTGGCGGTTCAGCGGCATTGGGACTCTGCCGTGCGGCATCTGGAAGCAATACGGTCTATCTGGAACTGAAACTCCAGCCATACGATTATGCGGCGGCATCCGTGATCCTGGAAGAAGCCGGTGGCGTGATCACACAGATCGACGGAAGTCCGATCACACTCCACGAAGGCTGCTCGATCATCGGCGGCACACCGAAAGCGTGGAAAGAAAGCAAAGAAGCTTTTGAGAGACTGAGAGACAGTTCGGCAGAAGGGACCACAAAAGTAAAACTGAATAAATGACAAATAATATGCACCTGCTGTATCGGGAATGTTTACCTGGTATAACAGGTGTATTTTGTTATACTTTTATTGAAAAAGAATTATCAATAAGATGTTAAATGAGAAAAAAAGTCAATTCGCAGGTTAGAAAATTCTAACTGAAATATAGACAGGAATATAGGTTTGTGGTATAAAATAATAGTTAGAAATACCTAACGGAAAGAAAGAGGAGGAAGAAGATGGCAAATCAGAAATTGTTAAAGAAAGTAGCTCCGGTAGTGCTCAGTGCAGCTATGGCAATGACAAGTATGCCGACAGTTGCAATGGCGGCTGATTTTTCAGACAGTGATGTAGTTTCAGATGCTGTAGAAGTAGAAGAAACACCGGATGCGGAGACTGAGACAGAAGTAGAGGTAGATACAGAAGAAGTTGCTGATGATACTGCAGATGTAGATGTGGTAGAAGATGAGGATGCAGACACAGCAGAAACTGATTCTGAGGAAGATCTGTTCAGCTCCGAGTTAACAGAGGACGAGTTTTCTGATCAGGCAGGCGATGACCAGACAACAGGCGAAGCATACGTTCTCATGAACATTCCTTATGACGATTTCTATAAGGCAGAATTAAAGAATAACGATGTCAAAGTCGATGCATTTACCTCTGCCACATTGAACAAATCCAGAACAGCGGGTATGATGAATGGAAATTCAGCTTATCATACAGATGTAGAAGGAACAAATCTGGCAGGTGTCACCTTCCCTGTTAAAGTAAGTGATCTTGCACTTCTGAAGGATCAGAAAAAGGTGACAGACGATGATTCCGTAACGATCACAGTCACAAACAAAGGACAGACAGCAAGCAATACTTATACAGGAAAAGATTCTCTGATCGAGAATGCTTCCTACTCTTATTATGTACTGTCAGAAGTTCCGGGTTATTATAAAGAACTGACAGTAAATGAAGATGGAAGCTTTACCTTCAGTGATGTTAAGGGTGCACAGGAGAAAACAGTTGAAGCAACAGCAGAACTGAAAACACAGAGCAAATATGGAGATTATCAGCTGAAGATCAATAATGAAACCTTCTCTTCCCTGATCAGTACAAGCACGGATAAAATCTATGGTGCAACGGTTAATACAACAGATGGTACAGAGTACGGTATGCGTCATCTGGAAAATATCTGGAAAGGCTATGAACTGGCATGGTGCACAGGTTTTACTACAAGTGTTCATGGATGCCCGACTTCATCTGAACATTATAAATCCATGATGGGAAAAACCATTGACAGTGTTACTTATTACACTGACAAGGGAATTATCACATTTGATGTTAATGATGAAAAGGTTCTGACAAAAACAGGCGTAAAAGCAACAGTTGCAAACATTCATACAACAGATACAGAAGCAGCAGTCACTCTGGATGGCACTCTTCCGGAAGGTTTTGCAGCAAAATATACTGTTGACGGAACAGAAGTTGCATATGCAGATGGCAAGATCACAACCGGAACACTGGCAGCAGGTTCCCATACTCTGGTTATCAGCGATGAAAATGGCGAATATGCACCGATCCAGGCTTCTTTCTCTGCAAAAGAGGCAGCTGTACCGGCAGCTTACGATGCTGAAAACAGTAAACTTGTACCGGCAGAAGGCTCTACAGAAGAGCAGCTGACAGCTTACATCAAGACAATCACTGCTGTAACAGTAGGAGATAAGACTTATCAGGCCACCGGAAAAGGTTCAAAAGTGATCGTCAAAGAAGACGGAACACTGGATCTTACAGGTATTGAAGTAACAAACGGAACTAAATTTGTTGTAACTTCCAGCGGATATGATGATTTTGCGTTCGATTATGAAGTTGCAGAATATAAATATGTATATGCAGGACTTACCTGGGCTCAGTACTGGGCAGCAGAAGGTGTATATGCAGCAGGTGATGCAACTGCTTCAGCAGACAAAGATACAAGAGGTGAGGCAGACCTTGGAGCGTTTGATACTGTAACAAGAGCAACTACAAACCACGGTCTTCACAGAGGAAGCTTCCAGACAACTGCAATTATTAAAGGCGAGAAAGGTTCTTATGCCGTTTCTTACTGGGAAGGACAGTCAACAGTTGTATTCACAGACGGAACAAAAGCTACATATAGCAGGGGAACTCTTACATTTGAAGATGGTACAACAGATGAAATGCTTGACTATGAAGTAAGCGGTCTGAAATATGTACCGGTTAAAGTAAAAACTTCGGATTATGAAGATTTCAAAAAGGCTTATACAGTAGTAGAAAATGATGGAACACTGGTTGGTGGATACGGAGAATTTAATCTTCAGTCTTATAATCTGACAGCAGATGTTACGGCAAATACAAATGGTCTTAAGACAGCTACAAAGAATGAAGATGGTACATTCAGCTTCAGCGCAAGAGCAAATGGAACAGATTCAGGTGTTAAAGATGCAGCCCTCAAAAAAGCAGAAAATATTACCACAACTGTAAAAGAAGCAAGTGGCAACTATGGTGAGTTCCTGAGAGTTGACCTTACAGGAGATGGATACGGAGATCTTGGTGCTGCAATGCAGGCTGTTAAATGGACATACTATGGAAACGACAGCACTTGCACAAATGCACTTCAGACTTACGGAACAAAATTTGCAGCAGATAACTGGATGCACAAATCTATGGGTATTCAGCTTGGCCTTACAAAATCCCTGCGCTGCCAGCTTCCAGAAGGATACGACGGAACAGGATACTGGACACTGACCGTATATGCTCTTGGATACGAAGACTTTACTGTACAGTTCCAGGCAACAGATGCAAATATTGTAAAACCAGCAAAAAAAGAAGTGGATACAACTGCACTTGAGGCAGTGATCGCAGAAGCAAAAGCACTGAAAGAAAGTGACTATACTCCGGCAAGCTGGGTAAATGTTGCAAACGAACTTGAAGAGTGCGAAGAAATGCTTGCAAATATTGACAAACAGACACAGAATGGCGTTGATGAGCAGATTACACATCTGAGAGAAGCAATTGATTCACTTGTAAAAGCTGAGTTCAAACTTAACGCTGCTTCAGGAACACTTTATACTCAGGATAAAACATCTACAACCCTCAAGGTAACAACCAACCTGGCAGGAACTGTAACATGGAAATCCAGCAATACAAAAGTTGCAACTGTAGACTCCAAGGGTGTTGTAACAGCCAAAGCAGCAGGTACAGCAAACATCACTGCTACTCTGAATGGAAAAACAGCAACTTATAAAGTAACTGTCAAGAATGCAATGTCCATCAACAAAACAGCTGTCACAGTTTATGTTGGAGGAACACCTGCTTCCTATACACTGAAAGCAACATCTGCAATCGGTGGAACAGTAAAATATGCAACAAGCAACAAGAGCGTTGCAACTGTAAGCTCCAAAGGTGTTGTAACAGCAAAGAAAGCAGGTACAGCAGTAATCACAGCTACAGCCGGAAAAGCAAAGATCACCTGCAAAGTAACTGTTAAGAATCCGAGCATTGCAGCAAAAGCAGCAAAAACAACTATTTATACAAAAGGTCAGACTTCTACAACAATCGCAGTGACCAAGAGCGGTGTTTCCGGAACTGCGAAATTTACAAGCAGCAACAAGAACATTGCAACCGTAGATTCCAAAGGTGTTGTAAGAGCGAAAAAAGCCGGAACCGCTAAGATCACAGTTCAGGTAGGAAAGCTGAAAAAGGTAGTAACGGTATCTGTTAAAAATGCATCTCTGAAACTTTCAAGAACAGCAGCAACAATCAACAGAGGCAAAACAACTACCATCAAAGTAAGTGCAGTTCCAACTGGAAAAGTTACTTACACAAGCAGCAACAAAGGCGTTGCAACTGTAACTTCCAAGGGCGTTGTAAAAGGCGTTAAGAAAGGTACAGTAGTTATCACTGTGAAATGCAGCGGCATGACAGCAAAATTTAAAGTAACTGTAAAATAAAAAGTTATAAAGTCAGCACAAAAGACGGGGGCCGTTTTTTAACAGCCCCTGCTTTTGTACGTTTTGAGATAATACAGGAGACACTATGAAAAAACAGGACAAAAAGGATTTTCCGGACAGAAAAAATTATATCAAGCTTCTTCCGGCAGCGGCAGTGATCGCAGCAGTGGCGGTGACTGGCGTTCAGGGAAAGGCCGGAAGTACGCAGAAAGTACAGTCAGAGAGTGCCGATGTTAAGGATGCAGAAGAACTGACCGGGCTGATTACAACAGCATATTCCTATGAGGATTTTTCAGATGGAACTTCTTCTTCAGCAAAAACAGGCAAAACTGCTTCCAAAAAGGCAAAAGCCGGAATCAAAAAAGGAACGGCAAAAACACTTCCGGATGAATCTCAGAAAACTTCTGCGACAGGACAGGGAACTACATCTACTCCGACTGTATCCGTCCCGGAAGGCGGATATAAGGATGGTACTTATCAGGGAAGCGGCACAGGATTTGGAGGCACGGTCAGTGTTCAGGTAACGATTTCCGGTGGAAAAATTACTTCGATTGATGTTCTGAGTGCCTCCGGCGAAACTCCTTCTTATTTTGCCTCTGCACAGGGGGTGATCAGCAGGATGATCTCCGGTCAGACTCCGAATGTTGATGCTGTCAGTGGAGCAACCTATTCCTCCAATGGAATCATTCAGGCAGTACAGGATGCTCTGTCAAAAGCGGCGAATACAGATGCAAAGACAACACCGACACCAACCGTGAAGCCGGTCGTAACAGCAAAACCAACACCAAAACCGGCATCTATTCCGAAACCGGCAGAAAATGTGACCTATAAAGACGGAACATACAGCGCAGAAGCAGAAGGCTTTGACGGACCGGTTAAAGTGACAATTACCATCAAAAACGGAAAAATCACAAAAATCACAAATACAAATACAGATACGAAGGAATATTTTAGCAAAGCATGGTCTAAGATTCAGCCTGCAATTCTCAAGAAGCAGGGCGTATATGGCGTAGATACCGTAAGTGGAGCAACTTTCTCATCCAATGGTATTCTGGAAGCTGCTCAGAAAGCACTGGCGAAAGCAGAGACAACAACTGCCAAACCGACTGTGAAACCAACAGCTACGCCTACTCCGACAGCAGAACCAGATATCCCAGAACCAGATACACCGACTTCTGAATATCAGGATGGTACTTACACAGGGAGAGCAAGAGGGTATTCTGGATTTGTCTATATTACAGTAACTATTAAGGATGGAAAAATTATAGAACTGACGAATACGAACACAGACACAGATTCTTTCTTTAAGAAAGCATGGAAAGTATTACAGCCTGCAATTCTGGAAAAACAGTCTGTAGATGGAATTGATACCGTAAGCGGAGCAACGTATTCTTCGAATGGAATTCTTGGTGGAACCCAGAAAGCACTGGAAGGTGCAAAAATTACGCCAACCCCAACAGAAACCCCAGTTCCAACAGTGACACCGGAAATTACTGTTACACCAACTCCAACGGTAATACCAGAAGCAACTCCAACACCGGAACCGACTGCTGTTCCGACAGAGACTCCAACACCGGAACCGACTGAAGAACCGGCAGGAAGATACAGAGATGGAACTTACACGGGAAGCGGAGCCGGAAATTATGGAGCAGGAAGCGTAACAGTAACAGTTACTATCTCCGGAGGACAGATTGTTGAAGCATCCTACAGTACACTTGATGATGAAGAGTATTTTGATGAAGCATGGAATTCTATTTATAATCAGGTAATGGGAAGTCAGTCAGCTGACGGTCTGGATGCTGTATCTGGGGCAACTTTTTCCTCACAGGGCATTATTCAGGCATTTCAGAATGCACTGAGTCAGGCTCAGAATTAACACATATTAAAAAATAATCAACAGGAGTAACGAGAAAAAATGAAATACCATAGTTTTTATATGCGAGTTCTGTGCCTGATCCTGATCATCGGCGCAGTCCTGGGCTATAATTTTATGCAGAAAAATGATACACAGGCACAGGAGATCACAGAGCTTACAGACCGCGTGAGTGCGCTGGAAGAACAGCAGCAGGAAATGCTGACTGCCCTCGAAGATGCGGCAAAAGCGCAGGAAGAAGCCAAGGCTGCAGCCGCAAACGCTTCTTCAAAGGAGACAGCAGGTGATATCACAGCTGCGGACAGCAGCAATGCAGACATATCTGATGCTGATAATGTATACAAAGACGGAACCTACACAGGTGAAGCACAGGGATTTGGTGGAACCATTCAGGTTCAGGTAACACTTGCCAGCGATGAGATCACCGACATCCAGGTGACAAGCGCACCGGGCGAGGATTCTGCTTATCTCTCACAGGGAGAGGGCGTTATCAGCTCCATTCTCTCCGCACAGAGTACAGATGTTGATACCATTTCCGGAGCAACCTTCAGCTCTACCGGAATCATCAATGCAGTTGTAGATGCATTAGGAAAGGCGGAAAACTGATGAAAAAAAGGCAGAGAAAAGTCCGTCTGATCCGGGCTGCCATACAGCTTGTATTTTTCATTGTGGCACCGGCACTTTTTTCCACCGCGTTTGCGGGAGTTAAGTCGATCTTTCAGGCGATCGCGGCAGGACAGCCGGTGACATGGAATTCCTTCCTCGATGTTACAGGCGCACTGCTTCTGATCACGGTACTGTTCGGAAGACATTTCTGCGGATATGCGTGTGCCTTTGGTTCTCTGGGAGATGCCATGTACGAGCTGACCTTATTTATCCGCCAGAAAGTTTTTCATAAGAAAGGCAGACATGGATATCCGGAAAAAGTGGTTCGCTGTCTGCAGAAAGTGAAATATATCCTTCTGGCATTTATCCTCCTTTCCATTTTCACCGGATGGTATGCAAACCTCCAGGGAATGAGCCCGTGGGATGTATTTTCCATGCTGACAGCGCGGAAACTTCCAAATGCCTCTTACAAGATCGGAATCATCTTACTTGTCCTGATCCTGATTGGCATGTGTACACAGGAGCGTTTCTTCTGCCAGTTCCTGTGCCCGATGGGAGCTGTTTTTGCGCTGATGCCGATCCTGCCGTCAGCGTTATTCAAAAGAGACCGTTCCAAATGCCCTGCCAAATGCGGTCTCTGCAAAAAACGCTGCCCTGCACATCTTGATATTGACGGAGATACCCCTCTTTCCGGTGAATGTATCTGCTGTCATGCGTGCGAGGCAACCTGCCCGCGTAAGAATATCCAGATCGGACAGGAAGTGGAGGAACTGAAAGAAGAAGCAGCAGTTTCAAAAACACCAGTGAAGCGAGAGAAAAGTGCAGCTGTTTCAAAATAATGGTGAAGTTACTGCGAATAGTAACAAGTTAATAATATATAACTTGCCGCAAAAACAAAACTGTGGTAAGATATAACCGAAAAATTAAAACGCATTCGTTGTATGTCACAGCGGATGCGTATTTCGGTTATAAAGGAGAAATATATGCGTAATTTTCATAAAAAAATCGCCTGTACACTGACAGGTGTGATGCTTTGTGGCACGCTTATGGGAGCAGTGCCGGTTCTGGCGAAAGATGCGGAGAAATATACAAATACAGATTTTGCGATGGATACGGTAGTTTCTGAGACGCTGTATACAACAGGAGATGACCTGAACGCAGAGATCGGAAACAAGCTCCGGGAGATCGAAAGCGGACTTCTGTCTTGGACGGACGAGGACTCACAGATTTCGAAGCTGAATGCGGCAGCGGGGGAGATGACGGAAGTTTCCGATGAGCTTGCCGGGTATCTTGCACAGATCGAGCAGCTTGCTGATGATTCAGGTGGAGCTTTCGATCCGACACTTGGCAAGGTGATCCGTCTGTGGGATATCGACGGCGAGGACCCGCATGTGCCGGAGCAGTCCGAGCTTGAAGCACTTCTTAAGGATGTTGGCTATCAGAACGTGACTCTGGATGGGAACAAAGTCACTCTGGCAGAGGATACCACTCTGGATCTGGGTGCGACCGGCAAGGGGATTGGTTGCGATGTGATCTCAGAATTTCTCAAAGACCAGAAAGAAGTCGAGGGAATGATCCTGAACCTGGGCGGCAGCAGTGTCATGGCTTATGGACAGAAACCAGACGATTCCCCATGGAAAGTAGCAGTCACAGACCCGAGAGACACAGAAGGTGATTATCTCGGCGCGATCACGATCAAAGGCGGCGAGTTCCTTTCTACCTCCGGTGATTACGAGAAATATTTCATGGAAGACGGCAAACGCTACCACCACATCCTGGACCCGAAGACGGGCTATCCGGTATGGAACGGATTAGATTCCGTGACGATCGTCTGCGACAATGGACTTCTGGCAGACGGACTCTCCACCGCATGTTTCGTTCTTGGAATGGATGATGCAATGGAACTGCTGGAGAAATATGATGCAGATGCAATGTTTGTGGATGAAGACAAGAATATCTATTTGACGGACGGGATGAAAGAACGATTTGAGTTAATGAAGAACACCTACACCGTAAAGGTTGTGCAATAGTTCAGGAGCAAATGTGATTTTGCGATGCTTTATTTTGGTGTTAAAATTATTTTGAGCATCGAGAAATGAATTATACTTTAAAAACGATGCATAAGACCAAGGGGACGGGTACAGTGGCGATTTAGTGCCATTGTACCCGTCCCCTTTGGTTTTTCCTAGAACCGAATACGTTTCAAAACCTCACTTGTCAGAGTCCCGATCAGCAATCCGGTGATCACCCCGGAGATCAACAGCGCCGGCGCATAATAAATCAGCCCGGACGTCATCGTGATCAGACTCGCAATAATAAGCTGCCCGATATTATGTGACACGCCCCCGGCGACGCTGATTCCAAGAATGCTGAAGCCAGATTTTTTCTTCATAAGAGTCATAACGGTAAGACTGAGCGCAGCCCCGGCGAGGCTGTAGAGGATACTGAACAGATTTCCAAACATAAACCCGATCACAACGATCCTCACAGCGGAGACAAGTGCCGCTTCCTTCCATGTATATTTCTCAAGGATAAAAAGTACCGCAAGGTTTGCAAGTCCAAGTTTCATTCCCGGAATCCCCGCAAAAAACGGGATCAGCGATTCTACATAGCCAAAGATGATCGCAACTGCGGCAAACAGTCCTAGATTGGCGATTTTTTTCTGGTTCATAATGTTTTCCTTTGTAAAGTAGAATAAGGGTCAGACAACAGTGTCAAATTCCGGTGAGGTTTCATCGGAACCGGAACCCTTTTCCCCCTCGATCACAACTTTGTTCGGCAGGCAGACGATCGTTCCGCCGGTGCTGTCAACGGCTTTCTGTTTCAGGCAGAGATGGTCCGGACAGTCGGCCTCGATCATTTTGACCTCGCCGTTTTTTATTTCGCATACATTGGTATCTCCGATGGAGATCACCTGATCCTTTGAAAGAGAATACGTGCCATATTCTTCACCATCTACCGTGATCCGGATCGAACCGTAATGCCCCTGACGCACCAGATACATCCCGCCCCACAGGATCAGGGCAAAAACTACGATACCAATGATAAATGTCAGTTCTTTTTTCTTCAAATAAATAAACCTCTGTCTTAGATAAATGTTAGTTTGTTACGGTTTACAGGTTCCCATATAGAATCAATCATAGCATATCTGTCTGTGTATGACAAGAAAAAGTTAGCACTAACGAACAGGATCGGATTTGCCAAAAATCTGGACACATTTTGTTTATTAAAAATTCATTGTTTTCCCTCTATGAAAGTGGTAAAATAGAGAAGATGTGACGTTAAGGTGTTAAGTAAGCCATAACGAGTAACTGCCGGGCGGTCATGAAACCGTGGGCAGGAGTTGTAGAATGGGAAATAAGAAGAACAAACAAGAATAAAGACAAACAGGAGTAAAGTATGAATATATTTTCAAAAGTATTCGGGACACGTAGTGAGCATGAGGTAAAGAGAATCATGCCACTGGTAGAGAAAACAGAATCTCTTCGCCCGGAAATGCAGAAATTAACAGATGAACAGCTGAGAGACAAGACCAGAGAATTCCGTAAACGTCTGGACGAGGGAGAGACACTGGATGATCTTCTTCCGGAGGCTTTTGCAGTTGTTCGTGAAGGTGCGAAACGAGTTCTTGGCATGGAGCATTACCGTGTACAGATCATCGGTGGTGTCATTCTCCATCAGGGTCGTATCGCTGAGATGAAGACTGGTGAAGGTAAGACCCTCGTGTCTACCCTTCCTGCATACCTGAATGCTCTCGAAGGCAAGGGTGTCCATATCGTAACTGTCAACGACTACCTGGCAAAACGAGATGCTGAGTGGATGGGTAAAGTCCATGAATTCCTCGGACTGACTGTAGGCGTTGTCCTCAACGACATGAAACCGGAAGAGCGCCGTGCAGCATACGGATGCGACATTACTTATGTAACAAACAACGAACTTGGATTCGATTATCTTCGTGACAACATGGTTATCTACAAAGAGCAGCTTGTACAGAGAGATCTGCACTATTGCATCATCGATGAGATCGACTCCGTCCTGATCGACGAGGCACGTACACCTCTTATCATTTCCGGACAGAGCGGCAAATCCACCAAACTTTACGAAGTATGCGATATCCTGGCACAGCAGCTTGAGCGTGGTGAAGCCAGCCATGAGATGACCAAGATGGCAGCTATCATGGGCGAGGAAGTTGTCGAGACTGGTGATTTCGTTGTCAATGAGAAGGACAAGATCGTCAACCTCACCGAGCAGGGTGTCAAGAAGGTTGAGAAATTCTTCAATATCGAGAACCTGGCAGATCCGGAGAACCTGGAGATCCAGCACAATATCATCCTTGCACTCCGTGCACACAACCTGATGCATAAGGACCAGGATTACGTAGTTAAGGATGACGAGATCCTGATCGTAGATGAGTTTACCGGACGTATCATGCCGGGTCGCCGTTATTCTGACGGACTTCATCAGGCGATCGAAGCAAAAGAGCATGTCAAGGTCAAGAGAGAGAGCAAGACTCTTGCTACTATCACATTCCAGAACTTCTTCAACAAATATGACAAGAAGGGCGGTATGACCGGTACAGCACTTACCGAGGAGAAAGAATTCCGTGATATCTATGGAATGGACGTTGTAGAGATCCCGACTAACAGACCGGTACAGCGTAAAGACCTCGAAGATGCCGTATACATGACCAAGAAAGAGAAATTCAACGCAGTCGTAGAGGCTGTTAAGGAAGCATATGCAAAGAAACAGCCGGTACTGGTTGGTACGATCACCATCGAGACTTCCGAGCTCATCAGCAAGATGCTCCGCCGCGAGGGAATCCCGCATAAAGTCCTGAATGCGAAGTTCCATGAACTTGAGGCAGAGATCGTTGCACAGGCAGGTCAGTCCGGTGCTGTTACCATCGCGACCAACATGGCAGGTCGTGGTACCGATATCAAGCTCGATGACGTTGCAAGAGAAGCCGGCGGTCTCAAGATCATCGGTACAGAGCGTCATGAATCCAGACGTATTGATAACCAGCTCCGTGGACGTTCCGGTCGTCAGGGAGATCCGGGTGAATCTCGTTTCTATATCTCTCTTGAGGATGACCTGATGCGTCTGTTCGGTTCTGAGCGACTGATGAAAGTATTTACATCCCTCGGTGTTGCAGAGAATGAGCAGATCGAACACAAGATGCTTTCCAACGCGATCCAGAAGGCACAGGAGAAGATCGAGTTCAACAACTTCGGTATCCGTAAAAACCTTCTCGATTACGACCAGGTAAATAACGAGCAGCGTGAGATCATTTATGCAGAGCGCCGTCAGGTACTGGATGGAGAGAACATGCGCGATGCCATCTACAAGATGATCACAGATATCGTAGACAGTACTGTAGATATGTGCTTCTCCGATGATGTAGATTCCGAAGAGTGGGATCTGGATGAGTTCAACACAGCACTGCTCCCGATCATCCCGATCAAGGCTTTAACTAAGGAAGATGTCAAAGGCAAGAAGAAAGACGAGATCAAGCACGAGATCAAAGAAAAGGCTGTCAAACTCTACGAAGCCAAAGAAGCAGAGTTCCCGGAAGCAGAGCAGCTTCGTGAACTGGAACGTGTCGTTCTCCTGAAATGCATCGACAGCAAGTGGATGGATCACATCGACGACATGGAGATTCTCCGTCAGGGAATCGGCCTTGTAGGATATGGCCAGAGAGATCCGGTTGTTGAGTACAAGATGAGCGCTTACGAGATGTTCAACAACATGATCAGTGCGATCCAGGAAGATACTGTCCGTATGCTGTATCATGTAAATGTAGAGCAGAAGGCAGAGCGTGAGCAGGTTGCCAAAGTTACAGGAACCAACAAGGATGATTCCTCCGCAAAAGCTCCTGTTCAGCGTAAAGAAGACAAGATTTATCCGAACGATCCATGCCCGTGCGGAAGCGGCAAGAAATACAAACAGTGCTGCGGACGTAAATTAATGAAAGCATAATAGAGCAGATAATAAAGAAGCTGCATCCCCGTTGGAGTGATTCCGATGAGGATGCAGCTTTTTGCATAGGTGATATTTGATTTTTTAATATCAGAGAGTTTATTTTCCAGCTTTTGCTCTGCGGGCATCTTTCTTTGATTCCAGGTTGGAAACGACCATAGTACAGGCAGCGTCACCGGTGATGTTGACAGTGGTACGTCCCATATCAAAGATACGGTCAACACCGGCAACAAGTGCGATACCGTCGACCGGAAGACCTACAGAAGTAAGCACCATCGCAAGCATGACCATACCGGCACCAGGCACACCAGCAGTTCCGATAGAAGCGAGAGTTGCTGTGAGCACGATAGTCAGCATCTGAGAAAGTGTCAAATGGATTCCGTAGCAGGATGCGATAAAGATCGCACAGACGCCCTGATAGATCGCAGTACCGTCCATATTGATGGTAGCACCGAGTGGAAGTACGAAGGATGCGATCTCACGTTTGGCACCAAGTTTCTCAGTACATTCCAGGTTGATCGGCAGGGTTCCTACGGAAGAAGCACTGGAGAATGCAAACATGATCGCCGGAAGCATGCCCTTGAAGAATTTCAGCGGGCTCATTCCACCGAGTGTTCCGACAGTCAGTGAATAAACAACTACAGCATGTACAACATAGCAGATATAAGCTGCGAGAAGTACCATAGCCAGGGAACCGATGATTGCCGGACCGTTGGTTGCGATAACCGGACACAGCAGGCAGAAGACACCGATCGGGGACAGCTTCAGGATCATTTCCATACATTTCATAAAGATCTCATTCAGATCATTGAATGCGTTTACAACGCGGACGTTTTTCTCACCGACGAGGATGATCGCGAAACCAAGGATGATCGCCATTACGATAACCTGCAGCATGTTTGCTTCTACCATCGGTGAAACGAAGTTGGATGGAAAAATATTTACCAGCGTATCCATGAAGGAAGTTGCCTCAGCAGCCTCATAGGCCAGGTCTGTGGTAGCAACTACAGGAAACAGTCCTTTGAACAGGTTTCCACCGGTTAGACCGATTGTAACGGCAAAAGCAGTTGTGCACAGGTAAAAAACAACTGTTTTGAGACCGATAGATCCAACTTTCTTGATATCACTCATGGAGATGATACCGCACATGATGGAAAACAGTACGATCGGAACGACGATAAACTTGATCAGGTTCAGGAAAATCGTTCCAAACGGTTTGATGTAAGATTCGGCGAAGCTGGCATGACTCTGCATCAGAAGACCAGCAATGATCGCCAGGACCAGTGCAATAAAAATCTGCATGGCCAGGGACATTTTTTTCTTTTCTTTCATTAATAGTTCCTCTCTTTCTTTCCCTTTTGTACAGGTTTCGGGTATAAAAAAAGGCATCACAAATAAACGCAATGCCTTCATCGCCATCACCTGACAATTCATTGTATCATATGTACAAAAAAGATACAATACAGAGTCAAAAATTGGCTAAATTTGTATTTGTTGTCTATGACAACGAATTAGAAGAACTTAGCAATCGCATCCAGTTCTTTGCGCGGCGGACGTGCCGGAGATTCATCTGCCTTACCGACTGCAATAACAGACACAACAGTTTCTATCTCTGGAATATCAAGGAGTTCGCGGAGTTTATCAGATTCACGGAGTCCCATGATCAGAGTAGAAAGTCCCAGATCTTCCGCTTTGAGGATCAAGTTTTCATTCTGCAGACCAAGATCATAGCATCCCCATCCGTTTCCAAGTTCATTGTCGGCGGTACCATCTTTCTGGAAACCGGCGCGGTCATGTACGAAGGTTGTTACGATCAGCGCAGCATTCTCGGATTTACCCGCATTTCCCGCACCCGGAAGGCAGGTTGCACGGATCTTGTCGACTATTTCTCTGGAAAGAACACAGTAGTAACGTCCTGTCTGAGAGTTTTTCCAGGACGGAGCCTCCTGCGCGGCACGGATCAGAGCTTCCATCTGTTCTCTGGTCACTTTACTGTCAGCCGCATATTTGCGGACAGTTCTTCTGGTTTCTATTAATTTCTGAAATTCCATGGTGAGTCCTCCTTGATGTGATAACTTTATACAATGTCATTTTAACATAGCGATAAAGGGGATTCAATGAGAAGTTTATGTATGCACAATTCACAAAAACCAAAAGAATAACTTATATAATCTATACAAAGTTGTGTTTTTTTCCAAAAAGCAATTGACGTTCACTTAAGAGAGTGCTACTATGACACATGTAAGGAAAACCTTTTCCTAACAAACCAGCAAGGAGAATCAGAATGGCAGTTACGATAGAAGATATTGCCCGGGAAGCCGGTGTATCGATTGCGACTGTATCCAGGGTGATCAATAAGACGAAGCCGGTAAGTGCAGAACTCCGTGACAGAGTCTACGAAGTGATCGAGAAGAATCATTTCAAGCCCAACAGCCTTGCACAGGGATTGATCACAAAGAAGACCAATACGATCGGTATTATCGTACCGGACATTTCCAATGCAGTTTTTGGTAAACTCACCAAGGGAATCAACAGTGTTTTTGCACAGGAAGGCTATACTGTTGTCCTCTGTGAATCACAGGGTGAACTTGAGAAAGAACTGAAATTACTGGGAATTCTGGAGGAGAAGCAGATCGAAGGCCTGCTTTTTGCCGGAGTTGATGTAAACCACACTCTGGTAGAGCGCATGCGCAAGAGAAATTATCCGGTAGTCCTGGTGACACAGGAAGCTTCGGAGGATGAGGAAGCAGTGCACACTGTGATCCACAATAATGTGGAGGCGATGTACGATGCGGTGAAGTTCCTTCTGGACAATGGCCATGAGCGGATCGCCTATCTCGGCGGACCGAAGAATGACTTTTCATCTGGCAAGAAGCGTGTCATTGGCTATAAGAAAGCACTGGAAGAAGCAGGAATAGAAGTGAAGGATTCCTACATTGCCCAGGGAGATTTTTCTTTTGAAGCGGGATATCAGGGAATGAAGAAGCTCTATGAGGAGAACAGTAAGCTCCCGACGGCAGTAGTCACCGGAAGTGATGTGATCGCAGTAGGAGCAATCCAGTATCTTGACAACATGAGAGTGAAGATTCCAGATGATATTTCCATCATGGGATTTGATGATTCTGAATTTGCAACTTACATCAAGCCGGAGCTGTCAACCGTGCGGATCTCTTACTATGATGAGGGAGTCAAGGCGGCGGAGATGCTCAGGGAACTGATGGATGGCAGCACAGAAGCACCAATGAAGGAGTATGTGCCCCACAAGATTATCCGAAGGAGCACGACAAAGAATCTGAACTGAATACAGGAAAGAAGAGCTGTATAGGAGCAGCTCTTACTTTTGAACGAATAGGAAAGCGATTTCCCTAAAGATTATGCAGATTATACAAAAGAAAATCACAAATATTAGTGATTATAACAAACGGAAAAACGATGAAACATTATTTTTTTACAACTAAATGTAAACGTTTTCCTAAAAGTATAAATATCATTCCGACAGTTCAGAGACATTCTTAAATTAAGAGATCTATAAAAAACACAATATATATTTTCATTCATGAAGGAGGAAACAACATGAAAACAAAACAGTGGAAAAAAGCAGCAGCACTTATGTCAGCAGGAGCAATGACCGCATCTATCTTTGCGGCACCATTGGCAGTAAAGGCAGACGATAAGGTAACGATTTCATTTTCCTTTGACCAGGGCGTTGGCGAGGCAACCCAGAAGATGGTAGATGCCTACAACGAAAGCCAGGACAAAGTGGAAGTACAGACTGTCATTCTCCCGCAGGATGCAAACACAGTTCACGATGATTTTGTAAACAAGCTTGCTTCCGGAGATACCAGTGTAGATGTAATGGGACTTGATGTAACTTATATCAGCGAGTTTGGTTCTGCAGGATGGCTGGCAGATCTCTCTGATCTGGTAGATCCTTCTCTGACAGAGGGAATGCTCACAGGTCCGGTAGAAGGTGCAACGATTGATGGCAAACTTGTAGCAATGCCATGGTTCACAAACTCAAGTGTCCTTTTCTATCGTACGGATGTCCTTGAAGATCTGGGTGCAGAAGCTCCGGATACCTGGGAAGGCTGGATGGAGCTGGCAGACAAGGCAAAAGGTGTAGATGGCGTGGAATATGGAGCTGATTTCCAGGCAGCACAGTCCGAATCTCTTGTATGCAACTGGGTGGAATATGTATGGGGCAATGGCGGAGATATTCTGGACGAGAACGGAACTCCTGTTGCAAACTCCGACAATAATGTAGAAGCAACAGAGATCATGAAGAAACTTGTTGATGATTATGCACCGGAAGGAATCACAACTTATTCCGAAACAGAGAGTGAGCAGGTATTCAAAGAAGGCAAATGCCTCTTCATACGTGACTGGTCAGGATTCTGGTCAAGCGGACAGGATGAAGGTTCCAAGGTGACAGGAAAAATTGGCGCAACTACACTTCCGGTCGGACCAAGTGGTGAAGATTCTCACACCTGTCTCGGTGGACTTGATCTTGTGATCAACAACAACGTTGACGATGCACACAAAGAGGCAGCAGCTGATTTCATTTCCTACATGGCAAGTGCAGATACACAGAAAGAAATGACTCTGATCTCTTCTCAGCCGCCAGTTGTAAAATCTGTTTATGAAGATGCTGATATCCTGGAAGCAATCCCATTCTACTCTGATTTTGCAGACATCATCGCAACAGGAAAATCCAGACCGCAGACACCAAAATATGCAAAAGTTTCCGATGCGATCCAGAGAAATGTACACCAGGCACTCACCGGCGAGATGGAAGTCAAAGATGCACTTGATACACTCCAGAGCGAACTGGAAGAGCTTACAAAATAATAAAATTTTAAGGGAGAGGAATGAGCACAATGAAAAAGGGACGTGGTTCACTGGAAAAAACAGAATCCAGGGATGCATGGATTATGATGACACCGGCTCTTATTGTTCTGACGATCGTGGCGGTTTATCCGATACTTCGTACATTCTGGCTGAGTCTCCATGAGATGGTCCTGACTGATCCGACGAGCGGGTATCCGTTCGTCGGACTGGGAAATTATATAAAGATTTTTCAGGATTCCAGAGCATTGACGGCACTTGTATTTACACTGAAATTTACTGTTGTGACAGTATTTTTTGAGACGATTCTCGGCTTTATTTCTGCGATGATCATGAATCAGGGATTCAAGGCAAAAGGCTTCGTCCGGGCAGCAATCCTGATTCCGTGGGCGATTCCGACCTCTGTTTCTGCAATGATGTGGAAATTTATCTACAACGATCAGTATGGACTTTTTAATGATGTATTGTGCCGCCTTGGGGTGATCGATGGTTACAAAGCATGGCTCAGTACTTCAAGTGGTTCCTTTATGGCGCTGGTCATCACGGATATCTGGAAAACAGCGTCGTATATGGCACTTCTGATCCTTGCAGGGCTGCAGATGGTTCCGGATGATCTCTATGAAGCGGCAAAGATTGACGGTGCAAATGTAATTCAGCGTTTCATTTATGTCACGCTTCCAAACGTCAAAACGACTGTCCTCGTGGCAATGCTGTTCCGTACCCTGGATGCTTTCCGGGTATTTGACCTGATCTCCGTTATGACAGGAGGCGCGAACGGAACGGAGAGTGTGTCTGTGTACGCATACAATAACCTGATGAAATTCCTTGATTTTGGATATGGTTCTTCCCTGGCAGTGCTGATCTTTGTAGTTGTATTCCTGATCAGCGTGATCTATATGAAATTTATGGGAAACCGTCTGACAGAGATGTAGGAGGTGGACATTGTGCAGAAATCAAAGAGCATAGCAGGAAAAATCTTATTCGCAGTGTTTGTGATCGTTTTTGTCGGAATCATTGTCCTTCCTTTCTTCTGGCAGTTTATGACTTCGATCAAACCTCTGTCGGAGATCTCAGCAATTCCGGCGAAGTGGATCCCGAGCAAGGTCCACTGGGACTTTTACAAAAATGTATTTACGAAACATCCATTTGGAAGATATCTGCTGAACAGTTTTATCGTGGCACTTTCCACAACGGTACTCAGCATTCTAATCGGTGCTTCCGCAGCATATGCACTTGCGAGACTTCGCTTTAAAGGTAAAAAGATCATGCTCATGGCGATCTTAAGTATTTCCATGTTCCCGACGATCGCAACCTTAAGCCCGATCTATCTTCTTCTGAAAAACCTGAAGCTTCTCAATACATATGCAGGTCTGATCATTCCGTACATCACCTTTGCCCTGCCCCTGTCGATCTGGCTTCTGACGAACTTTTTTGCACAGCTTCCGAAGGGATTTGAGGAGGCTGCAGCGATCGATGGCTGTTCCAGAGGTAAGATTTTCTTCACGATCATGCTTCCTCTGATCAAACCGGCAACTTTTTCTGTGGCACTGATCGTCTTTATCAATGCATGGAATGAGTATCTGTATGCACTGACTTTTATGACAAATGACAATATGAGGACAGTACCGGTAGGTATTGCACTTTTCCCGAGCAATTACGAGCTTCCGTGGGGCGACATTGCGGCAGCGACTGTTGTAGTAACCGTTCCGCTTATCATTCTGGTACTTATTTTCCAGAAAAAGATCATCGCAGGTCTGACCACCGGCGGTGTAAAAGAATAATAGTAGCTGTGAGGGTACTGAACAGTTACAAATAATAAACATCAGGAGTGAGCATTATGAAAAAAATCAAATTATCAGAAAATCTGGAATTATCTCAGGTAGTTATGGGATGCATGAGAATCGCAGATTCCAATCTTACCGAAAATGAACTTTTGGATCTTGTAGAAAAATGTCTGGATATGGGAGTGACCTCCATTGACCATGCACCGGTATACGGCGGCTATACCTGTGAAAAAATCTTTGGAGATGCGGTACTTCGGAAACGTCCGGAACTGAGGGACAAGATGCAGCTTATCACAAAAGCTGGTATCGTATGCCCGGGACATTATGGAAACAAGACCATTTACTATAAAAGTACAAAAGAAGAGATTCTGAAAGAAATGGATGAATCTCTGGAAAAACTGGGAACAGATCATGTAGATCTTCTACTGATCCACAGACCTGACCCGCTGGCTGATCCGGCAGAAACTGCAGATGCATTGGAAACTGTTGTAAAGCAGGGAAAAGCCCTGAATGTTGGTGTTTCAAACTTTTTGCCGTCCCAGATGACGATGCTTCAGAGTTATCTGAACATTCCGCTTGTGACGAACCAGATGGAGCTTTCTGTCAAAAACACTGAGAACTTCTTTAATGGAGTAGTTGACGATGCATTTACAAGAAGAATCCCTCTGATGGCATGGTCTCCGCTTGGAGGTGGTGATGTATTTAAGAGTACCGATGAAAAATTTGTACGTCTGCGTACTGTACTTACGGCAATCGCAGAAGAGCATAAGACTACGATCGACGCAGTGATCTACGCATGGCTGTTTGTTCATCCGGTAAGAATTGCGGCGATCACAGGAACTATGAATGCAGACAGAATCCAGAAAGCCGTGGATGCGACAGAACTGGAACTTTCTTATGATGAGTGGTATCAGATTCTGGAAGCATCCAGAGGATACGCTGTACCGTGATGAAAATTAGTTGACATAAATGATCTTGGGAGGACAGAAACGTGAGTAAAATTCGTTTTGGACTGATCGGTTCCGGCTGGAGAGCAGAATTTTATATTCGCATTGCCAAAGCCCTGCCGGAAATGTTTGATCTGGCAGCAGTGATGATAAGAAGTAAAGAAAAAGGTGAGGCTTTTTCTGCAAAATTCAGTGTAAAAGTAGTCAATACACTGGATGAACTTGTGGAAAAAGAGCCGGAGTTTGTCGTAATGGCAATCAAAAGAGGAATCGTCACAGAAAATCTGATCACTTTATTTGAGAGAGGGATCCCGGTGCTGACGGAAACACCTCCGGGAGAAGACGTGGAAGCACTGCATCAGCTCTGGGATGCTTATCAGAAATATCAGCCAAAAGTGCAGGTGGCAGAACAGTATTTCCTGCAGCCGCTCTATGCATCCTGGTACAAGGCAATCTGTGATGGAAAGCTTGGTGAGGTAGAAAATATCAATATTTCTTCACTCCACGGTTATCACGGTGCGAGTATCATCCGGCAGTTCCTTAGAACAGGATTTGAGAACTGCAGGATTTACGGAAAACGTTACTGGTTTGATGTGACGGAAACATATGGAAGAGAGGGCATGGTTTTTGATGGAGAGGTTGTCAAATGCTCCAGAGATCGTCTGACGATGGAATTCGACAATGGCAAAGTGGCATATTTCGACTTTTCTGACCCGGCGCAGTATCACTCTTTTATCCGCACCAGACAGCTTACCGTGCAGGGAACACGAGGTGAGATCGATGATCTTACTATTCGCTATCTGAATGCGCAGAATATTCCGGTCACACAGGATCTTCGGAGGATTGATCTTGGCGTATATGGAAATCAGGAATGGTCACATTATGCGGTTATGCTGGGCGAGGAATTTTTGTTCCGTACACCGTTTATCAATGCGAGATTCAACGATGACGAGATCGCAGTTGCTTCCTGTATGGTAAAAATGCATGAGTATATCAACGGCGGTGAAGAATTTTATGGAATGGCAGATGCACTGCAGGATATGTATATCTGCCTCAAGATGGATGAAGCTCTGGAACATCCGGTGACTGTAGTAGAGACTCAGACACAGCCATGGGCGCAGAAATAAACCAAAAAACAGGATCCTGACGTTATAAAATGCTTGTAAACAAAAGCACTGAATCTATCAAGAAACATTTCTTTTGAAGTGATGTTTCTTGATGAATTTGGTGCTTTGTTTTTGTGGTTTTGTGTAGTATTGCAGAAAGAACTGTGAAAACCACATGTGATTTGTGACTATTTTTTGAAAAAACCTCTTTACAAACCACATAAAACAATATATAATGCAGACATAAACAAAAAGAAACCACATAAAGTTAAAATAAAACAGACACAAAACCACAAAATTACAAAAACAACAAAAACAGACAGGAGAGTATTAAAATGAAAATTCTTGAATCTAAATTCGTAAAAGGCTTTATCAAAATGGCAGATGACGGTTATCAGCAGGGATGGCATGAGAGAAACGGTGGAAACTTAAGCTATCGTCTGAAACCGGAAGAAGTAGAGATGATCAAACCGCGACTGAATGCACCGGGAGAATGGGAAGAGATCGGAGTGGAAGTTCCGGGTCTGGCAGGAGAGTTTTTCCTTGTGACAGGAAGTGGTAAATATTTCCGAAACATCATCGTGGACCCGGAAGTATGTCTTGCGATCATCGAGCTGGATGAGACAGGAACGAAGTACAGGATCCGCTGGGGACTTGTCGAGGGCGGCAGACCGACCAGTGAGCTTCCGACTCATCTGATGAACCATGAAGTGAAGAAGAAACTGACAAACGGAAGACATCGTGTTATCTACCATGCACATACCACAAATACGATCGCGCTGACTTTCGTACTTCCACTGGAAGACAAGGTATTCACAAGAGAACTGTGGGAATCCGCAACAGAGTGTCCGGTTGTGTTCCCTGATGGTGTCGGAGTGATCGGCTGGATGGTTCCGGGCGGAAGAGAAATTGCTATCAAAACAGCAGAACTGATGAAAAAATACGATGTTGTCATCTGGGCACATCACGGAATGTTCTGTTCCGGAGAAGATTTTGACCTGACATTCGGTCTGCTCCACACAGTAGAGAAATCTGCAGAGATCCTGGTCAAGATCCTCTCCATGTCACCAAACAAGCTCCAGACTATCACACCGGATAACTTCCGTGCTCTGGCAAAAGACTTCCACGTAAGCCTGCCAGAAGAATTCCTCTATGAAAAAGAAAAATGATCATCGCTGTGTTGGCACTGTTCCGAACTGCTTTTTGTAAGCACGGACAAACGTAGTGTAATCCCGAAAGCCGCTCATCTGGGCGGCTTTCATTATGGGCATTCCCTGGGAGATCAGAGAGCGGGCGTGAAGCAGGCGTTTGCTGACGATGTAGTTGTGGATCGTGTAGCCTGTTTCTTCTTTGAATTTCCGCATCATATGATATTTGCTGAAGAAAAACTTCCCGGCGAGACTGTCGATCGAGAGGTCTTCTGCCAGATTTCGATTAATATATTTCAGAAGCTGCTCCACCTGGGAGTCCGAAGAGTAGGATTTCCGGTCTGGAGCAGTACTGCTTTTGAGGAAAATCCGGTTGATGTAGACCATAAACTGTGTAAAAAGTGCCTCACTTAAGAAATTATCCCCAAACTGGTCACCACGCAGGGACTGCTCGATCTCGGGCAGCAGGTCTTTGAGGCGTTCCTGGAGGGCAGAATCCAGACGGACAAGGTTGAAGCTGCGGTCGTTGGCTTTCTGGAAACAGGTGTTGAGCTCTGGACGTGACAGATCTTCACGAAGCCAGAAAATATAGCGTTCATATGGCACCGCCGGGTCGATCTCCGGCTTGTGGATCGCACCCTGGCTGACCAGAAGAATGTCCTGAGGTTTGAGGTGGTAAGCTTTTCCCTCTATATGATAAGTAACTTTGCCAGAGACAAAGACGATGATCTTGTGAAAATCATGATAATGCCACTCAAACTCCCGGTCTGTACGGTCATTGATATGAAACAGCCGGAAATCCTCCTTGAGATAGCCGGTTTTTGCAAGGAAATACTGCGAATAGTCCATGGGAAGCCCTCCTGATTTGTTTGCTTTCTATTATAAAGAAGTATTCACTGGAAAAGAAGTGGTGTATAATAAAAAATATCATTTTACACAGGGAGAGAACAATGAAGGAGAAAGCATGGAAAAATGTAATAGCTGTATTGATAATAGCACTGGCACTTATGGCAGGAGGTATAAATGTATCTGCCGCATCCGGGATTACGATTCGACAAGGCAAAGTATATCAGAATAATAAAGTGTATACCGGATGGTTCAGCCAGAATAATGGAAAGTATTATTCTGTAAAAGGAATAAGAGCAAAGGGATGGAAGAAAATTTCGAATAAATATTATTATTTTGACCGAAACAGCAGGCTTATCACGAATCACATTGTCGGCTCAAAAACGACTGGATACTTTTATGTGGACAAAACGGGTGTAAGGGTTACAACGAAAGAAATCCGTCAGGCAGTTGCTTTTGTCATGAGATACTCAAAGGCAACAGATCTGCCTTCTAAACGTCTTAGAACCTGTTTCTGTACACTGCTTAATTATCCTTATTATAATATGACAGATCACGCACCACGGGCAAATCAGATTGCTTCCTGTGCAGGTTACATGTTTACTTACAGAAGAGGTGACTGCTATTATTATGCCTCTACAATGGCATATATTGCAAGAGTTCTGGGCTATGATGCGCGTGTGGCGTGTGGTGCAGTTGCTGCAAGAGAACCATATGCCGCGTTGTCTCCACATGGATGGTGCGAGGTAAAATATGGAAATGCATGGAAAATGCTTGACTGTAGTATGCAGCGGGTACACACAAACAAGAATTTATGCCTGGTCACGAGAAAACAGTATCCATTTCGCCTGAGATGTGATAGGGTGTATACAATGAAATCCAGTTATGGAACAATTAAATGGGCATGATCAGGAGGCTGTGAACGGGTCAAACAATAGCATGACCGCATTTTTTGCAAGGTATAGAGCAGTTTATTCTATATACATTGTAAAAAATAGCTTATATACTGGAACTATCGAATGGTTAAATGAATTGCGGGTAACGATAAATCCATAATATAAGCAAATCAAGCGGGAGGGCATAGCAATGACAGACTGCATTACAATGATAAAATATCAGGGACTTGGAAATGATTATCTGGTACTGGATCCGAACAAGAACCGTGTACAGCTTCAGGGCAAAAAGATTGCTCTGATGTGTCAGAGAGGTTTTGGACTCGGTGCAGACGGCGTTCTGTACGGACCGGTGGACATCAATGGAAAAATGGGCGTGCATATCTACAACTCTGACGGAAGCGAAGCGGCGATCAGCGGAAATGGTGTCTGTATTTTTGCAAAATACCTTCTTGACCATGAATATGTCAAAGAGAAAAAATTTGAGATCGAAACTTTGTCCGGTTCTATTGAAGTGGAGTGCCTGAACAGCCGTGCCACAGAATTTCGTGTAAACATGGGAAAGGCATCCTTCCTTTCCAGAGAGATTCCAGTGACTGGCGAGGTGCGTGAGGTTATCAATGAGGACTTTACCTTCAACAACAAAGATTACAAGGCAACCTGTCTGACGATCGGTAATCCACATTGTATCATTTTTATGGATGAGGTAAGTGAAAAGGCAGCCAGAGAACTTGGACCATATGTGGAAAACGCCGATGAATTTCCGGAGAGGATGAACCTCCAGATCTGCCGTAAGATTGACACCGGCAATCTCGACATCGAGATCTGGGAACGCGGCTCCGGCTACACCAAAGCTTCCGGTACAGGAAGCTGCGCCGCAGCAATGGCTGCATACAAACTCGGTTTCACCGAAAACCGCATCAACATCAACCAGCCAGGCGGCATGATCCAGATTGACATCCACAAAGACGGCACCATCTACATGACCGGAAGTGTGGGATACGTTGCGGATATGAGCGTGGCGGAGAGCTTTTTCTCATAAACAAATCACGAAAGGAAACGGCAAATGCTGTTTCCTTTCTTTTGCACTTATGATAAGATATATCCGAAAAATATTCACCGATACGAAAGAGAGGTTCACGCTTTTATGGATATTACAATGCTGGGAACAGGAAATGCAATGGTAACTGAGTGTTACAATACATGTTTTGTGCTGAGAGATGGGGATAAGCATCTGCTGGTTGACGGCGGTGGTGGAAATACACTGCTTGCACAGCTTAAACATGTCGGATTTGACTGGATGGATATGCGCGAGATCTTCGTGACACACAAACATGTAGATCACATCATGGGTGTTGTCTGGATGATCCGTATGATCTGCCAGCATATGAAACAGGGACAGTACGAAGGTGAGGCAACAATTTACGGACACGAAGAGGTCATCCGCATCCTCAAGGAAATGGCAGAGATGCTTTATCCTAAGAAACAGACCTGCTACATTGGAGACCGTCTGCACCTTGTAGTCGTAGAAGACGGAGAAGAAAGAACCATCATGGGACATAAGACGACATTCTTCGACATCCAGTCCACCAAAGCGAAACAGTTTGGCTTCTGCATGGATATGGGCAATGGCGAGAAATTCACCTGCTGTGGTGACGAACCATACAACGAATGCGAGAAAAAATACGCCGAAAACAGCAAATGGCTCCTTCACGAAGCATTCTGTCTCTTCGACCAGGCAGACAGATTCCACCCATACGAGAAACATCACTCCACAGCCAAAGACGCCAGCGAACTGGCAGAGCAGCTCGGCGTACAGAATCTGATTCTCTACCACACCGAGGACAAGAACATCGCCCGCCGCAAAGAACTCTACACAGAAGAAGGAAAGAAATACTTCCACGGAAATCTTTTCGTCCCGGAGGATCTGGAGAGAATAGAATTATAGTACATATAAATCCCCATCATGCATATAAACATTGGAAAGTTTCATGTATGATGGGGACTTGCTTTATTTATCTCTATAATGCGAACCACACTGAGCAATCAAAATTAGATTATTTATTCAAAATCCTGCCATGCTTCATCAGATCATGCTTTTATCATCCATATTTACCTCATGTATCGTACCGCCGGTGGTTTCAAGTTGCTCTATTGACTTCTTAAGTCGTGCAATATTTGCAGGACTGTAGAATGGATCGCTGTCAGCGGTGATCTCGAATGGGATTCTGCGTTCACGAACTGCTTTTTTGGCGAAGACACAGAATGCTGTTGTCATACTCATGCCAATGTCAGAACAAAAGGCTTCAAACTGTTTCTTAAGTTCTGCATCCATACGGATATTTACATTTGTCTGAGCCATTGAAATTCCCTCCTTTATACAAATTTTGATACTTATATTGTATGTAATATTATATACAATGTCAATAAAAATGATGAGTTAAAAATGCAAAAATAAAAAATGGATTCGTGGCTTTTCACACTGCAAATCTTGCAGTTTCCCCTAATCTATGGTATGGTATTACAGTATATGAATATATAGAAAGAAGGTGAAGCTGTGGTTGAATTAGATCAGTTCAAGAGTATTCTTGCAACATACACAGAACCATTAGTGGAAGTGAGGGATTCACTTTGACCTCGCTAACAAAGAGCAGAGGGTTGAAGAATTAGAGCGTGAAATGGAAGCACCGGACTTCTGGGATGATGCAGAGGTTTCACAGCAGAAGATGAAAGAACTCAAGAGCATGAAGGACGACATGGAGACATACCACAATCTGGAGACCCAGTTGGAAGATATGGAAACCATGATCGAGATGGGCTATGAAGAAAATGATCCGGAGATCATTCCGGAGATTCAGGAGATGCTCGACGAATTCCAGAAGGATTTCGACAGCATCCGTGTTAAAACATTACTGTCAGGAGAATATGACAGCGAAAATGCGATCATCAAGCTCAATGCCGGAGCAGGTGGAACAGAAGCCTGTGACTGGTGCGGAATGCTTTATCGTATGTACAGCCGCTGGGTAGACCGCAAGGGATTCAGTATGGAAGTGCTTGATTACCTCGACGGCGATGAAGCCGGTGTCAAATCCGTTACCTTCCAGGTCAACGGAGAGAATGCTTACGGCTATCTCAAATCCGAGAAAGGTGTACACCGTCTTGTCCGTATTTCTCCGTTCAATGCAGCAGGCAAACGCCAGACTTCCTTCGTATCCTGCGATGTTATGCCGGATATCAAGAAAGACCTGGATGTAGAGATCAACGATGACGACATCCGTATCGATACCTACCGAAGCAGCGGTGCCGGTGGACAGCATATCAACAAGACATCATCCGCGATCCGTATTACACATTTCCCGACAGGAATCGTAGTACAGTGTCAGAATGAACGTTCTCAGCACATGAACAAGGACAAAGCCATGCAGATGCTGAAAGCCAAACTCTTCCTCCTCAAGCAGCAGGAAGCAGAAGCGAAACTTTCCGGTATCCGTGGTGAAGTAACCGATATCGGCTGGGGAAATCAGATCAGATCCTATGTTATGCAGCCATACACCATGGTCAAGGATCACAGAACAAGCGAAGAAACCGGAAATGTAGACGCAGTTCTTGACGGAGACATCGATCCGTTCATCAACGCCTACCTGAAATGGATCGCATTAGCCAAGAAACCGGCTGAATCATAAGACAAAAAAGCCTTGCAGACTTTGCAGAGGTGTGATAACATATCCCTCATAGGAAAACAGTTGTCTTTTGAAAACGGACATCTCCTGAGAGGGATATGTGTTTCATCAAATGGATAAAGAGTTGCTGTGAACAGTAACGATAAAGTCAGCAGAGACAGGAAGGTCATAATGGGAAAAACAACAGAAAAAAAGAAGTATTTTGTAGTCAGGGAGCGAGCGGTTCCGGAAGTTTTGTTGAAAGTGGTACAGGCAAAGAAATTACTCGATTCAGAGAAAGTGAGCACTGTGCAGGAAGCAGCAGAGCAGACCGGTATCAGCAGAAGCTCCTTTTATAAATATAAGGATGATATTTTTCCTTTTCACGAAGAAGCCAGAGGAAAGACGATCACTTTCATCATTCAGATGGATGATGAACCGGGAATCTTGTCTGTTGTGCTTCAGACCATTGCACGTTTCCATGGAAATATCCTGACGATCCATCAGAGTATTCCGATCAATGGAGTGGCAACCCTCACACTCAGCGTGGATATCCTGCCGGGTGAGGGAGACGCAGAGGCTATGGTGGATGAGATCGAACAGAGAGATGGAATCCATTATCTGAAGATCCTCGGAAGAGAATAACTATAAGAAAGAACGCAGGAGGAAACCAAGCTATGGTAAATATTGCAGTATTAGGATACGGTACAGTAGGAAGCGGTGTGGTAGAGGTTATCAACACCAACCATAACAGCATCAATAAGAGAGCCGGCGCAGAGATCAACATCAAATATGTACTGGATCTGAGAGATTTCCCGGGAGATCCGGTAGAGAAAGTCCTTGTTCACGACTATGACGTGATCGCAAACGATCCGGAGGTAGACATCGTAGTAGAAGTTATGGGAGGAATCGAGCCGGCATACACCTTTGTAAAACGTGCCCTCGAATCCGGCAAAAGCGTCTGCACCTCCAACAAAGCCCTGGTAGCCAAACACGGCCCGGAACTTATGGAGATCGCACGCGAGAAAAACATCAACTTCCTGTTTGAAGCAAGCTGCGGTGGTGGAATCCCGATCATCCGTGCACTGAACTCTTCTCTGACAGCAGATGAGATCGATGAGATCACAGGTATCCTCAACGGAACCACCAACTACATGATGTACAAGATGAGCACAGAAGGCTGCGAATTTGATACAGTTCTCAAGGAAGCTCAGGCAAAGGGATACGCCGAGGCAGACCCGACAGCCGATGTAGAGGGATATGATGCATGCCGTAAGATCGCGATCCTTTCTTCTCTGGCATACGGTAAATTCCTGAATTACGAGGATATTTATACCGAAGGAATCACCAAGATCACACCAGAGGATATGCAGTACGCAGAAGAACTTGACATGACGATCAAACTTCTCGGTACCAGCCGCAAGATCGGAGACGATTCTTTCTACGCAATGGTAGCACCGTTCCTGGTAGGTAAGAGCAGCCCGCTTTACAGCGTAAATGACGTATTCAATGCAGTATTTGTCCATGGCAATGTCCTTGGTGATGCAATGTTCTATGGAAGCGGCGCAGGCAAACTTCCGACAGCAAGCGCAGTAGTTGCTGACGTAGTAGACGAAGCAAAGCACCTCCACAAGAACATTATGACAAACTGGTCCAGCAAACCGCTTGAACTGATTCCGATGGATGAAGTTGAGGGAAGATTTTTTGTAAGAGTCGAAGGCACAACCGTAGACCAGGTAGAAGCTGTTTTTGACGACGTTGAGATCGTAAATCTCAAGAACCTCCCGGGTGAATTTGGATTTATCACCACCAAGATGAAACAGGGAGAATATAAAGAAAAAGTTCAGAAATTAAATGGCAGTGTGGTCACTATGATCCGTGTCAAAGACTGACATTTTTTTCGGGGGAGAAACTATGTTAATAGTAAAAAAATTCGGCGGCACTTCAGTTGCAAACAAAGAGCGTATCTTTAATGTCGCCGGAAGATGCATAGAAGAATACAAAAAAGGCAATGATGTGGTGGTAGTTCTTTCTGCAATGGGTAAATACACAGATGAACTCATCACTATGGCAAAGGATATCAATGAGAAACCGCCGAAGCGTGAGATGGATATGCTTTTTACGATCGGAGAGCAGATGTCCGTGGCGCTGATGTCCATGGCATTCGATAAACTGGGCGTTCCGTCTGTTTCTCTGAACGCATTCCAGGTCGCAATGCATACTACAAGCGTTCACGGAAATGCAAGACTCAAGAGGATTGATACCGAAAGAATCAAGAGAGAACTGGAAAACCACAAGATCGTTGTTGTGACAGGTTTCCAGGGAGTCAATAAATACGATGATTATACAACGCTTGGAAGAGGCGGCTCCGATACGACAGCAGTTGCTCTGGCAGCGGCACTTCATGCAGATGCCTGCGAGATCTACACTGACGTAGACGGCGTATATACAGCAGATCCGCGTAAAGTTCCGACAGCCCGCAAGCTCAAGGAGATCACTTATGATGAGATGCTGGATCTGGCAACACTTGGTGCCGGAGTGCTCCACAATCGTTCTGTGGAAATGGCAAAGAAATACGGCGTACCGCTCGTGGTACGTTCCAGTTTGAATACAAGCGAAGGAACTGTTGTAAAGGAGGAAGTAACAGTGGAAAGAATGCTGATCAGCGGAGTTGCGCTTGATACAGATGCAGTAAGAATCGCCGTGATCGGTCTGAAGGATACCCCGGGCGTGGCGTTCAGATTATTTGATGTACTGGCAAAGAAAAACATCAACGTAGATGTGATCCTTCAGTCTATCGGACGTGCGGGAACCAAGGATATTTCCTTCACCGTAGATGACAAGGATCTGGATGATGCAATGGCAGTCCTTGATGAAAACAAAGCAAGACTTGGATACCAGGAACTTCATTCTGAGAGAAATATTGCCAAACTTTCTATTGTCGGAGCCGGAATGATGAGTAATCCTGGTGTTGCGGCAAAGATGTTTGAGAGTCTTTATAATGAGGGCGTCAACATTAACATGATCTCCACATCAGAGATCCGCGTGACAGTTCTTATCAACGAAAAAGACGGTGTAAGAGCGATGAACGCAGTACATGACGCATTTAACCTGGCAGATTAAATAAAATGGAAGGAATTTCATCTCTGTGGTTTCAGGGGTGGAATTCCTTCGTTGTTTACAGAAAACAGGAGTCAAAAATGAAAAGAAACCGAAAATACTGGAAAACAAGTGCCAAGGCAGCTCTCAGAGGAAACTGGATCATCGCGATCGCGGGAATGCTGGCTTATATGGCGGTGAACTTTCTGGGAAATGTCCTTTCGCTGGAGCTTTTTCCGGGAAATTCTATGCTGGAGATCGCAGCCGGGCAGATTTTTGTATTTGTTGTGTCGCTGATCGCGATGGTATTCGGTACAGGATACAGCTATATGATGTTGAATATGAGCAGAGGCAGGGAGTTCAGCCTTGGAAATCTTCTGTATATGTTTCATAATCAGCCGGACAGAGTGCTGATCGCGGCATTTGTAATGGCACTTCTGAACACAGTTTCACAGCTTCCGATCTATTTTGCGGTATATCTGACCGATCCAGGAAGCACGATCGAAGCGCAGATGAACTGGATGCAGATGATCATGGGAATCATGATCCTGAGTGTAGTACTGAATGTACTTATCACAGTACCGCTTGCGCTCAGTTTTTATCTTCTGGCAGATAATCCGGAGATGGGAGGAGTAGAGTCCCTGAAACAGAGCATGCGTTTGATGAAGGGACATATCTGGCAGTATCTTATGCTGCAGCTAAGCTTTGCACCGCTGCTGATCGTGTCGCTTCTATTCATGGGGATTCCGCTTCTGTGGGTACTTCCGTATATGGAAGCGTCTGAAACGGCTTTTTACAGAGATATTCTGGGAGAGTTTGATGAGCCGGAGAAGAAGGAAGAGTCTTTTTACAAAAATACGGCATCAGACGATTATAATGCAGAAGCATAGTTATTAAGCAGATTTATTTACGGGCACAAAAGGAGATTTTTATTTATGGATATTATTCAGGTGATAACCGACGAACTTAAAGTACAGAAATGGCAGGTAGAGGCTGCTGTAAAGCTGATCGATGAGGGATGTACGATCCCGTTTATTTCCCGTTATCGTAAAGAAGCGACAGGCTCTCTGAACGATGAGCAGCTCCGTACCCTGCACGAAAGACTTCTTTACCTGAGAAATTTGGAAGATAAGAAAAATCAGGTACTTACAAGCATTGAAGAGCAGGGCAAACTGACACCGGAACTGAAGAAGCAGATTCTGGATGCCAAGACCCTCGTAGTAGTAGAGGACCTTTATCGTCCATACCGTCCGAAGAGACGTACAAGAGCGATCATTGCGAAGGAAAAAGGACTTGAGCCGCTGGCGAATATCATCATGCTTCAGATGACAAAGAAACCGCTGGAAGAGGAAGCTAAAGCTTTTCTTTCTGAGGAAAAAGGCGTAGAGACCGTAGAGGACGCGCTGAACGGAGCGAAGGATATTCTGGCAGAGACGATTTCTGATGAGGCAGATTATCGAATCTATATCCGTGACCTTACCATGAAAAAAGGTTCTGTTGCATCTGCAGCGAAGAAACCGGAAGAGTCTTCTGTATATGAGATGTACTATGAATTTGAGGAGCCGATCAAGAAGCTTGCCGGACATCGTGTGCTCGCCCTGAACCGTGGTGAGAAGGAAAAAATCCTCACAGTCAAGGTAAATGCACCGGAGGAAGAAATTCTTGGCTGGCTGCAGAAGCAGGTCCTGGCAAAGGATAATCCGATCACAACACCGGTTCTCCGTGAAGTAGTGGAGGACAGCTACAAGCGTCTGATCGCCCCGGCGATCGAGAGGGAGATCCGCAGCAGCCTGACAGAAAACGCTGAGGACGGTGCGATCCATGTCTTTGGAAAAAACCTTGAGCAGCTTCTGATGCAGCCTCCTATCGTAGGCAAAGTTGTCCTCGGCTGGGACCCGGCATTCCGTACAGGATGCAAGCTGGCAGTCGTAGATCCTACCGGAAAAGTGCTGGATACGACTGTGATCTATCCGACAGCACCGACTAATGAGAAGAAGATCCAGGCGGCAAAAGATACACTTAAGAAACTGATCAGGAAATACAATGTTTCTCTTATTTCTCTTGGAAATGGAACAGCGTCCAGGGAGTCTGAGCAGATCATTGTGGAACTGCTTAAGGAAATCCCGGAGAAAGTTCAGTATGTGATCACGAATGAGGCTGGTGCTTCTGTATATTCCGCGAGCAAGCTGGCAACAGAGGAGTTCCCGAATTTTGATGTGGGACAGAGAAGTGCGGCTTCCATCGCAAGACGTCTTCAGGATCCGCTTGCAGAGCTCGTTAAGATCACACCGCAGTCGATCGGTGTCGGACAGTATCAGCATGATATGAACCAGAAGAAGCTTGGTGAGGCACTGAGTGGAGTTGTTGAGGACTGTGTAAATAAGGTTGGTGTGGATCTGAATACGGCGTCTGCATCGCTTCTGGAGTATATTTCCGGTATCAGCAAGGCGATCGCGAAAAATATCGTTGCGTATCGTGAGGAGAACGGCAGGTTTGAGAGCCGTCGTGAGCTTCTCAAGGTTGCGAAGCTCGGACCGAAGGCGTTTGAGCAGTGTGCAGGATTCGCGCGTATCACAGGCGGCAAGAATCCACTGGATGCAACGAGTGTGCATCCGGAGAGTTATGAGGCAGCGCAGAAGCTTCTGGAAAAACTTGGCTATGCACCGGAGGATATCACAGGCGGCAAGCTGAGTGGAATCTCAAAACAGATCAAGAATTATAAGAAGCTTGCCGAGGAACTCGGCGTAGGAGAACCGACACTTCGTGACATCGTCAAAGAACTGGAAAAACCGGCAAGGGATCCGCGAGATGAGATGCCGAAGCCGGTTCTGAGAACGGATGTACTTGATATGAAGGATCTGAAAGAGGGTATGATCCTTAAGGGTACAGTGCGAAATGTGATTGATTTTGGAGCTTTCGTAGATATCGGAGTGCATCAGGATGGACTGGTGCATATTTCTGAGATGAGTGAGAAATATATCAAACATCCGCTTGAGGCAGTGTCTGTTGGAGATGTTGTGGATGTGCGCGTGATCGGCGTAGACCTCAAGAAAAAAAGAATCAGTCTTTCTATGAAGGGAACGAAGTAGGAGACGGTATATGCGTGGTCGTGTGGGGAAGCTGTTCCCCATCTCAAACACCCAGCCCCTCCGCTCCTCAAGACTCCCCATAATACCGGAATGGGGAGCAAGGGGGACGCGGTACGCGAACGGTCGTAGGCCGTTGTGTACCGCTGGGATGTTTGGAGTATGGAGGCAGTGGAAGGAACTTTTAACTCAGCAGAGCGGAGTCATTACTGAATTCCTGGCCGCTGGCTTTTTCGAATTGGTCGAGGAGGTCGCGTACGGTCAGTTTCTTTTTTTCTTCACCCTGGATATCCAGGATGATCTTGCCTTCCATCATCATGATCAGACGATTTCCATGGATGATCGCGTCCTGCATATTATGAGTGATCATCATTGTAGTCAAGTGATCCCGGTTTACGATCATTTCTGTGATCTCAAGTACCTTCGCCGCTGTCTTTGGGTCGAGTGCTGCGGTATGTTCGTCCAGCAGAAGCAGCTTCGGCTTCTGAAGCGTAGCCATAAGCAGTGTCAGCGCCTGTCTCTGTCCACCGGAAAGAAGTCCGACCTTGGAAGTAAGACGGTCCTCAAGTCCCAGACCAAGGATCTTAAGTAATTCTTTATATTCTGCACGTTCTGCCTTTGTGATACCAGGTTTCAGCAGACGAAGTTTTCCACGACGTTTCGCCAGTGCAAGATTTTCTTCGATACCCATTGTAGCAGCAGTACCAGTCATAGGGTCCTGGAAAACACGTCCCAGGTAGGCTGCTCTCTTATGTTCTGATAATTTCGTAACATCAACACCATCAATGATGATATGTCCTTCATCGACCATCCATGTACCCGCAACTGCATTCAGCATGGTAGATTTACCGGCACCATTTCCACCGATAACTGTAACAAAATCTCCTTCATTCAGAGTGAGGTTCAGACCGTTCAGAGCCACTTTTTCATTGATAGTTCCAGGATTAAAAGTTTTGTAAATGTTTTTTAGCTCAAGCATCAGTTGTTACCTCCACGTTTCGTAGGTTTTGAAAAATATTTTGCTTTCCAGTAAGGTACAGCAAGGAAGATCGCTACTACAAGTGCAGACAGCATCTTCAGAAGGTCTGTATCGATTCCGAGCCAGATAACAGTCTGGAGTACCAGATAGTAGAGGATAGAACCAAATGCAACGCTCAGAAGACGAAGAGCAAAGTTGCGGAAGATCTTTCCGAAGATCGCCTCGCCGATGATAACAGCAGCAAGACCGATAACGATCGCGCCACGTCCCATGTTGACATCAGCGAATCCCTGATACTGTGCAAGAAGTGCACTGGAAAGAGCAACCAGTCCGTTGGAGATCATAAGTCCGAGTACCTTGCATACATCTGTGTTGATACCCTGTGCACGGGACATATTCGGGTTACATCCGGTAGCACGGAGAGAACATCCGAGTTCAGTACCGAAGAACCAGTACAGGATCGCGATCAGAACAACGATAAAGATTGCAACGATCAGAATTGTATTCTGATAAAATGGAACATTTTTGACATTTCGAAGGGAAACAAGAAGGTTGTATTTGTTTCCGTTGACTGCCTGGTTTGCTTTGCCCATGATCTTGAGGTTGGCAGAGTAAAGACCAAGCTGTGTCAGGATTCCGGCAAGGATCGCCGGGATTCCCATGAAAGTGTGGAAGATTCCTGTTGCAAGACCGGCAAGCATTCCTGCGCCGGTTGCAGCAAGCATGGATACCCAGATGTTATGACCGCTCATAAGCATCATAACGCAGACAGCACCTCCGGTACACATGGTACCATCAACAGTAAGGTCGGCTACGTCCAGAATACGGAAAGTAAGATAGACACCGATTGCCATGATCCCCCATATCAGACCCTGGGCAGAAGCACCCGGAAGTGCATTGATTAAGCTCATAATGTTCATTTTTATAGTTCCTCCTGATGACACAGAAAGCGAGAAAGGTTATTCCTCTCCCGCTGTCAGTGTGAATTTGTGATTTTAGATTAATTGTCAGAATTATTCAGCTTCTTCAGCAGTATCTTCCTCTGCTGTGTCGTCTGCTGCTTCTGCATCAGCATCCTCGGATGTTTCTTCTTCGTCTGCTGCATCGTCAGCACCGATTGCCACATAGTCATCCGGAACTGTGATTCCAAGTTCGTCACAGATCTCCGGGTTGTATTCTTTGGTGAACTGTGGAGCATATTCGATTGGCATTGTGGAAATGTCTTCTCCGTCAACGAGAACTTTGAGTGCCATTTTACCTGTAGCAACACCAAGGTCATAGTAGCTGATGGAAAGAGTAGCAACACCGCATCCCTGGCAGATACCTTCTTCACCGGCGATTACCGGAACTTTCTCCGGAAGGCAGATGTTGTTGATGATCTCTGTGTTGGAAGCAACTGTGTTATCTGTTGGTACGTAGATCACATCGCTTTCTGTAGCAGCTGTAGTAGCTACGGAAGAAAGGTCGTTGGAATCTGAGAATGCGTAGTAAGTGCAGGTGTATCCTAATTTTTCAAGGGCATCCTTTACTGTATCTACCTGGTACTGGGAGTTTGCTTCTGCGGAGCAGTAAACAAGTCCGACATTCTTTGCATCCGGGAACAGTTCGTTGAGCATTGCTGCCTGCTGATCCAGTGGAGCAAGGTCAGATGTACCGGAAATGTTGGTTCCAACAGTTCCGTCGAAATCGTCAAGGTCAAGTGCAACACCATATTCGGTAACTGCAGTACCAAGGATCGGGATATCTGCTGTACCAGCTGAAGCTGCCTGAAGTGCAGGAGTTGCGTTTGCAAGGATCAGGTCTACACCGTCAGAAACGAAGTCTGTGATGATAGTAGAACAGGTATTGGAATCACCCTGTGCGTTCTGCTCATCAAATGTAACTTTGTCGCCAAGTTCTTCTGTGATGGCATCCTTGAATCCCTGTGTTGCTGCGTCAAGTGCCTCATGCTGTACAAGCTGGCAAATACCGATGTTGTAAGTTTTATCATCTGCATTATCTGCTGCGAATACGCTGACACCGCCCATGCCAACTACCATTGTTGCAGAAAGAACACCTGCTAAAATCTGCTTTTTCATATTTTAAGTCCTCCTGTTTTGTTGATTCACACTTGAATCGAATTAACTTTTTAAAGTATAACGCTTTAACGCGAAAAAGTCAAGGAGAAATGCTGAGACTTCGGACAAAACTGCCAAAGATTTCCTATTTAAGATTATGCGAAATAAAATACAAAAAAAATTAGGGTGTCAAATAAATAATGCGTTTTTGTTCGAATTTATTGACAATTTGCAGATCGGAATGTATAGTAAAAGCACTTGCAAAGAGGCGTAACAGAAAGTGTTGTGCCTCTTTTGTTCGGTGAACTGTAGGTAGAGGAGTAAAAAGAGAAAATGGAGGAAAGAAGAATGAAAAAAGCATTGGCAATCGGACTTGCAGCAGCAATGGCAGTTTCTATGACAGCACCTGTATATGCAAGTGATGACAGCGAAAGTGGCGCAGGAATCGCAAAGGAAGACATCAAGATTGGTGCGATCTATATCGGAGATGAGAACGAAGGCTATACAGCAGCTCATATGGCTGGTATCGACGAAATGGTAGAGAACCTTGGACTGGATGATTCACAGGTCATCGAGAAAACTCTGATCGGTGAAGACGAAGGATGCTACGATGCAGCAGCAGACCTTGCAGACCAGGGATGTCAGATCATCTTTGCAAACAGCTTTGGACATGAAACTTATATCCTTGAAGCAGCAGGGGAATATCCGGACGTTCAGTTCTGTCATGCAACAGGAACTCAGGCAGCATCAAGCGGACTTTCCAACATGCACAACTACTTCACAAATATTTATGAAGCACGTTATGTATCCGGTGTAGTAGCAGGTCTGAAACTGAATCAGATGATCGAGGACGGCACTATTACAGAGGATAACTGCAAAATGGGTTATGTAGGTGCATTCCCGTACGCAGAGGTTATTTCCGGATACACTTCCTTCTACCTTGGAGCTAAGAGCGTATGCCCGTCCGTAACAATGGAAGTTAAATACACAAACAGCTGGGCAAGCTTCGACCTTGAGAAAGAATGTGCAGATGCCCTGATCTCTGACGGATGTGTTCTGATCAGCCAGCATGCAGATACAACAGGTGCTCCTACAGCATGTGAAGCAGCAGGCGTTCCTTGCGTTGGATACAACATTGATATGACATCCGTTGCTCCTAACACAGCACTTACATCCGCATCCATGGACTGGGGTGTATATTACACATATGCAGTACAGTGCATGCTTGATGGCACAGCAATCGATACTGACTGGTGCAAAGGCTTCTCCGATGGTGCAGACAAGATCACACCACTCAACGAGAACGTTGTAGCAGAAGGAACAGATGAGAAAGTAAAAGAAGTAGAAGACGCACTTGCAGACGGATCTCTTCATGTATTTGATACCTCTACATTCACAGTAGATGGCAAAGAACTTACTACCTATAAGAAAGACGGCAGCGACACAGAATACGTTTCTGACGGATACTTCCATGAATCCGAATATGGTTCTGCACCGGCATTCGATGTAGCGATCGACGGAATCACTTCTATTACAGAATAAGAATTGAAACAGGCAGGGCTGCTCGTCAGCAGCTCTGCTTTTTTCTTGTCTATAGACAGAAAAAAGGAGGGAATGACAGTGGGAGAAACTTATGCACTTGAACTTAAGGATATTTCCAAGCGTTTTGGATCCGTCCAGGCGAATGACCATGTAAATCTCACGCTGAGAAAATCAGAGATTCTTGCGATCCTGGGTGAAAACGGAAGCGGCAAGACAACTCTCATGAATATGATCTACGGAATTTATTATCCGGATGAAGGACATATTTTTGTAAATGGCAAGGAGGTAACAATCTGTTCGCCGAAGGATTCCTACGAACTTGGAATCGGTATGGTACATCAGCATTTCAAACTGGTAGATGTACTGACAGCAGCCGAAAATATCGTCCTGGGTCTGCCGGGCAAGGCAAGACTCAATATGAAAAAGATCACAGAGGATATCCAGAAACTGGTCAACAAGTACGGATTTGACCTGGATCTTTCAAAGAAAATCTACGAAATGTCCGTTTCCGAGAAACAGACCGTCGAAATCGTAAAGATGCTTTATCGTGGTGCCAGGATCCTGATACTGGATGAGCCGACAGCCGTGCTGACACCGCAGGAAGCCGACCGATTATTTGATATCCTTCGTAACATGAGAGATGACGGATGTGCGATCATCATTATCACGCATAAACTGCAGGAGGTTCTTGCACTGTCTGACCGCGTGGCGATCCTCCGTAAAGGCCAGTATATTGACACTGTGGAAACTGCCCAGGCAAATGTGCAGAGCCTTTCTGAAATGATGGTTGGCGCAAGAGTTGACCTGAATATCGAGCGTCCGAAGCCGGAGAATATAAAGCCGCGCCTGGTCATTGAAGGCGTAAACTGTAAGGACAAAGACGATGTCAAAACTCTGGATGATGTAGATCTGACAGTAAACACAGGTGAGATCCTTGGTATTGCCGGTATTTCCGGAAGCGGCCAGAAGGAACTTCTGGAGGCGATCGCCGGTCTGCAGGATGTAGAAAGTGGTTCCATCCGACTTCTGGATGACAATGGAAGCGGAATGGAACTTTCCGGAATGGATTCCATTTCTATCAATGAAGCAGGAATCAGTCTTGCTTTCGTTCCTGAGGACCGTATCGGTATGGGACTCGTCGGAGACATGGATATGACCGATAATATGATGCTTAGAAGCTACCGCAACGGCAAAAGTCCTTTCCTCGACCGTAAAGGTCCGAGAGCCCTTGCACAGAAGATTAAAGATCAGCTTGAAGTCATGACACCGAGTATTTCCGCTCCGGTCCGCCAGATGTCCGGTGGAAATGTCCAGAAAGTTCTGGTTGGACGTGAGATCGCACAGAACCCGAAAGTTCTCCTTGTCGCTTTCCCGACACGAGGCGTGGATATCAACACTTCTCATGTTATCTATCAGCTTCTGAACGAACAGAAGAAAAAAGGCGTTGCAGTTGTCTGCGTCATTGAGGATCTGGACGTTGTACTGGAACTCTGTGACCGTATCGCAGTTCTCTGTGGCGGCAGGATCAGCGGAGTGGTTGACGGAAGAACAGCGACCAAAGAAGGAATCGGTCTTCTCATGACGAAGCACGAAAAAGGAGGGGCTGTCAATGAATAAAGAACCTTTCTTACAGGTAAGTAAACGAAGAAACAAAGCCGGATGGCAGGAAAGACTTCTGATCCGTTTTATCGCACTGATCCTTGCACTGATCGTGTGTGGTGCAGTGATCGTGGCACTTGTCAAAATGAATCCGGTAGATGTATACAAGGCAATCTGGGATGGAGCCATGGGCTCCGAGCGCCGTATCTGGCAGACGATCCGTGATATGATGATCCTTCTGTGTATCGCGATCGGTCTTGCACCGGCATTCAAGATGAAATTCTGGAACATCGGTGCAGAAGGCCAGATCCTGATCGGTGGAGCATGCTCTGCAGCAGTAATGATCTATGCAGGGGACAAAATGTCACCGATTCTGCTTCTGATCGTAATGTTTATTGCAAGTGCCATTGGCGGCATGATCTGGGGAATGATCCCGGCAGTATTCAAGGCATACTGGAATACCAATGAGACACTGTTCACACTGATGCTGAACTACGTTGCGATGCAGGTCGTTACCTACTGCATTGTTTTCTGGGAAAATCCAAAAGGATCCAATACAGTCGGTATCATCAATCAGGCAACACAGGCAGGATGGCTGCCAGAACTCTTTGGACAGAAATATGGATGGAATGTGCTGATCGTCCTGATCCTGACAGTCGGTATGTTCATCTACCTGAAATACTGCAAACAGGGTTATGAGATCGCTGTAGTCGGTGAGAGTGAAAATACCGCCAGATATGCAGGTATCCATGTAAAGAAAGTCATCATCCGTACCATGGCAATTTCCGGTGCGATCTGCGGTATCGCAGGATTTGTAATTGTCAGCGGCGCGAGCCATACGATCTCTACTGCGACAGCAGGTGGCCGCGGATTTACAGCGATCATCGTTGCGTGGCTTTCCAAATTCAATACCTTTATTATGGTAGCTGTTTCTTTTGGTATCGTATTCATGGATCAGGGTGCTGTTCAGATTGCGACACAGTATGGACTGAACGAGAATGCATCTGATGTAATCCTTGGAATCATTCTGTTTTTCCTGATCGGAGCAGAATTTTTTATCAATTACAGAGTAAAGCGTGCAAAGAAATAGGAGGAAGATGCAATGAGTGTACTGACCATTTTTATTCAAAAAGCAATTGTCCAGGGCATCTGTATTCTGTATGGTGCGCTTGGAGAGATCATGACGGAAAAATCCGGTAACCTGAACCTTGGTATCCCGGGAATCATGTACATGGGAGGTATCGCCGGACTGATGGGAGCCTTCCTTTATGAAAAAGACAATCCGAACCCGAATGCTTTTGTCGGAGTTCTGATATCGTTTGTATGTGCATTTGCATGTGCAATGATCGGTGGACTGATCTACAGTATCCTGACGATCACACTTCGTGTAAACCAGAACGTAACAGGTCTTGCCCTTACCATCTTTGGTACTGGATTTGGTAACTTCTTTGGTGGTTCCATCTCCAAACTTGCCGGTGGTGTCGGACAGATTTCTGTTAAGGTAACAGGAAGTGCCTATACGGCAAAAATCCCTGGCTTATCCAAGATCCCTGTAATTGGACCGATCTTATTTAACTACGGATTTATGACTTATCTCTGTGTGATCGCAGCGATCGCACTGTCATTCTTCTTATTTAAAACGAGAATGGGACTGAACCTCCGTGCGATCGGTGAGAACCCGGGAACTGCAGATGCAGCCGGTATCAACGTTATCAAATACAAATATCTGTCAACCTGTATCGGTGCAGGCCTGGCAGGACTTGGCGGTCTGTATTTCGTAATGGAATACTCCGGTGGAACCTGGACAGATAACGGCTTTGGTGACCGTGGATGGCTTGCAGTCGCACTGGTTATCTTTGCACTGTGGAAACCGCTCAATGCGATCTGGGGAGCATTCCTCTTTGGGGCACTTTACATCCTGTACCTGTATATTCCGGGACTCGGAAGAAGCATGCAGGAAGTATTCAAGGCTCTTCCATATGTCGTAACCATCATCGTTCTGGTATTCACAAGCTTCCGAAAGAAGAAAGAACATCAGCCGCCGGCTGCACTGGGACTTCCGTATTTCCGCGAAGAACGATAAGAATATAGTATTAAATTCATAGAGACACTGATATATTTTTGAAAATGTTTTTCAAAATTGTCAGTGTCTTTATTATTTTCTATTGCATTGTAAGAAAGTTGGTTGTATAATATCTCTCAGATAAAAGAAAATTCTTCGGGGCAGGGTGACTGATTTACAGAAGATCGGAATTCCCTACCGGCGGTATAGTCCGCGACCCGCGTAATGCGGCTGATCTGGTGACTGGCTTACAGAGAGTCAGAATTCCGGAACCGACAGTAAAGTCTGGATGAGAGAAGAACACGAATAATTCATACGTGCTCAGTACCCCGGGAAGATGATTCCGGGGATTTTTTATGCTGCAAAACCGATTTCTTTTTACAAATAAGAGTCGTTTGCCACAGCATAGCGTAGAATTTTCTTTTAAAAAAAGATAATTCAAAGGAGAGAGAAGTATGAGTGAACAGGTTTTAAGAAATGGAAATGTAATGCAGAGGAGCCGTACCCGGACGATCACACAGGTTGCGATGCTGGGAGCCCTTGCAGGTATCCTGATGAATTTTGAATTTCCAATTCCGTTCCTGGCGCCGTCTTTCTATCAGCTGGATTTCTCAGAAATCCCGGTACTGGTAGGAGCTTTTGCGATGGGACCGGTAGCAGGTATTTTTATCGAGCTTGTCAAGATTCTGGTGCATCTGGTAACAATGGGAACTGTAACAGCAGGTGTTGGTGATTTTGCAAACTTCCTTTTTGGATGTACATTTATAGTACCGGCAGGACTGATCTACAGACTCCACAATGTAAAGAGCCGTAAGCATGCAGTTATGGGAATGGCAGCAGGTACAGTACTGACAACAGCAGCAGCCTGCCTGATGAATGCATTTGTTCTTCTTCCGGCATATGGTAAAGCATTTGGTATGCCAATCGAAGCTTTCATCGAAATGGGAGCAGCAGTAAATCATTCCGTAAACAGTCTTCTTGGTTTCGTTGCACTGATCATTGTTCCATTTAACTTATTCAAATATATCCTGATGTCAGTGATCGTGTTCTTTATTTACAAACGAATCCGCGTAGTTCTCAAGGGCGACTGATTCATTCACACCGGAGAACACACAGTATAATATTGCACGGTAGATTCGTGCAGGAAAGAAGGTTCTCTATAATAATATGGGAAAAATTCATGATGTACAAAAACTTACAGACAACCGTTTCGTCAATCTCTACCATGTAGATGCGACCAGCGTACATAATACACCGGTATCTTATTACGTGGCATCCAGAGCAAAGGACATTCCATCCCTCAAGATGAAGACCGGACGCAATGATCCGGACGGAGTGATCATTTACAGTGTTTACGGCGAGAAGAAGGATAAGGTTGTTCTGATCCGCCAGTACCGCTATGCGCTGGGCGGTTACATCTATGAATTCCCGGCAGGGCTTGTAGAGCCGAACGAGGACTTTCACGAGGGTGCTGTCCGCGAGATGCACGAGGAGACCGGACTGAAACTCGAACCGCTCAAAGTAGACCCGGCTTATGAGAAGCCATACTTTACCACGATCGGCATGACAGACGAATCCTGTGCAACCGTTTATGGCTATGCCAGCGGCGAGATCAGCAAGGCAGCCCAGGAGGACACTGAGGAGATCGAAGTCGTCCTCGCAGACCGCGACGAGGTCAGAAGGATCCTTAAGGAAGAAAATGTTGCCATCATGTGTGCTTACATGCTGATGCATTTTCTGAAGGACGAAGAGCCTTTCGACTTCCTCAGATAAAATTAAAAAATAATAAAAAGAGTAGCTTGACAAAGCGTTTATGACCATGTTATATTTTGATTGGTTGTAGTGTGTAACTCGATTTAGGAGGCATTAACTATACATAACAAGGAGTGTTTATGTGTATTAGTGCCTTTTTTTTGTATAAAAACTTACATAATACGCATACTCGCTTCTTAACAATAAATTTAGGGATGTGCAAAAAGCACAGGAAAAAGGAGTATGTGAAATGAAGGACAAGATTTTTAGTGTTCTGCAGCGAGTGGGACGAAGCTTTATGCTCCCGATCGCGATCCTTCCGGTAGCCGGTCTTCTTCTCGGAATCGGAAGCTCATTTACTAATGCAACCACGATCGAAACGTATCACCTGACAAGTATTCTCGGTGAGGGAACGATTATGAACGCCCTCCTGATGATCATGAACAAGGTAGGAAGTGCAGTATTTGATAACCTCCCCTTGATCTTTGCTGTAGGTGTTGCAATCGGTATGGCAAAAAAAGAAAAAGAAGTATCCGCTTTATCAGCAGTTATCGCGTATTTCGTAATGAACACAGCGATCAACGCAATGCTGACCATTACAGGACAGATCCTTGACAACGGCGAGATCGCTGAGTCTGTACTGGAAGGAACCATCACTTCTGTATGTGGTATCCAGTCCCTGCAGATGGGTGTGTTTGGCGGTATTATCGTAGGACTTGGTGTGGCGGCACTCCACAATAAGTTTTACAGAATCCAGCTTCCGAGTGCACTGTCATTCTTCGGAGGCACGAGATTTGTACCGATCATTTCCACAATTGTATATATGTTTGTGGGAATTCTTCTTTACTTTGTATGGCCGGTTGTCCAGAACGGAATTTACGCACTGGGCGGACTGGTAACAGGTTCCGGATATGTAGGAACCCTGATCTTCGGACTTATTAAGAGAGCTCTGATCCCGTTTGGCCTGCATCACGTATTCTACATGCCTTTCTGGCAGACAGCCGTAGGCGGTACGATGGAAGTTGCCGGACAGATGGTTCAGGGCGGACAGAATATTTTCTTTGCACAGCTTGCTGATTCTGCAAATATTGCACATTTCAGCGCAGATGCAACCAGGTATTTCTCTGGTGAGTTTATCTTTATGATCTTTGGTCTCCCGGGAGCAGCTCTGGCTATGTATCAGTGTGCAAAACCTGAGAAGAAAAAAGCTGCCGGCGGTCTTCTTCTTTCCGCGGCACTTGCATGTATGGCAACAGGTATCACCGAGCCTCTGGAATTCTCCTTCCTGTTTGTTGCTCCGGCACTGTTTGCAGTACAGGTAGTTCTTGCCGGAACTGCATATATGATCGCACATATGCTGAACATTGCGGTAGGACTTACATTCTCAGGCGGACTGCTCGACTTCTTCCTGTTTGGTATCCTTCAGGGAAATGCCAAGACAAGCTGGATGAGAGTAATCCCGGTTGGTATTATTTATTTCTTCTTATATTATTTTATTTTCAAATTCATGATCAAGAAGTTCAACTTCAAGACTCCTGGTCGTGAAGATGATGACACAGAAACAAAACTTTACACAAAGGCCGATGTAAATGCCCGCAGAGAAGCAGGACAGGCAGGAGCAGCAGCTTCTGAAGACGCTGTCAGCGAAGCGATCACAAGAGGTCTTGGCGGTAAGAAAAATATCAGTGATGTCGACTGCTGTGCAACCAGACTTCGTTGTACAGTCAAAGATGCTTCCAGAGTAAACGACGGAATCCTCAAGGCAACAGGAGCATCAGGCGTGGTACACAAAGGACAGGGCGTTCAGGTCATCTATGGGCCAAACGTAACAGTAATTAAGTCAAACCTTGAAGACTATCTGGAAACTGCACCGGATACTTATGCGGAAGCAGAAACTACAGAGAGCGTTCAGGAAACAGCAGACAAGACACAGGAAGCAAAAGAACAGAAGGTCGTAGAGAGAATCGTGATCTCCAGCCCGATCACAGGACTGGCAGCAGATCTTGCTACTGCACCGGATGAGGCTTTTGCTCAGAAAATGATGGGCGATGGTGCCGTTGTAACACCGGAAGATCCGTTTGTACGTGCTCCGGAAGACGGCGAAGTTGCATTTGTTTTTGACACAAAACATGCCATTGGATTTGTGACAGACTCAGGAATCAGTCTGCTGATCCATGTGGGAATCGATACTGTAAAACTGAACGGCGAGGGATTTGAAGCACTGGTAGAAAGCGGTCAGACAGTCAAGAAGGGTGATCCGATGCTGAAACTGGATCTGGAATACCTGAAAGCGAATGCACCTTCTATCACATCACCGGTTCTTTGTACAGAACTGGAGGATAACCAGAGAATCCATCTGCTGCAGGAGGGTCAGATCAAAGCCGGAGAACCGCTCTTTGAGATCGAGGTTCTTCAGTAAGAACGACCCTGGATGGGGAAGAGACGGATGAAGTACAGGATAGCAAAATTATTAAATCACAATTCTTTTATCGGACTTGAAGGAAATTCAAATCAGGAATGCCTGATCATGGGCAAGGGAGTTGCTTTTGGCAAGAAAGTGGGACAGACGATCGAAGTGCCACAGGATACCAGAGTCTACTCACTCAAAGAACTGACAGAGCGCGGGGATGCCAGAGAGATCATTAATTCAGTTTCTCCGGTATGTCTGGAACTTGCGAATGAAGTGCTCAGAGAAGCAGAGAAGGAATTCGGCAAGGTTGACCGTTCGATCCTTTTTCCGATGGCAGATCATCTTGATTTTGCGATCCGGCGTATCCAGAAGGGAGAGCAGATCAGCAATCCTCTCACGGAAGACATCCGTATCCTGTTTTACAAGGAATACAAGGTGGCTGGCTGTATAGCACCTCTTCTGAAGCAAAAACTTCAGATAGAGCTTGATGAACATGAGACGGGTTATATCGCCCTTCATGTTCACTCAGCCATTGTAGATGAAAAGGTTTCACAGGCCATGGAGATCGCCCGGACTGTCCGGGAATGTATTTCTCTTGTTGAGAAAGAAACAGGCAATTCCATCGATGTGATGTCACTGGCATATAACCGTCTGATGAACCATGTACGTTACATGGTGGCAAGAACGATTCACGGTGAGAAACTCAAGATGAATCTGAACGAATATATGTCCGTGAAGTTCCCGGAGGCATTTGATGCAGCCGAGAGGATCTGTCATGAGATGGAGAAGCGTCTGGGACTGCCGATGCCGGATATCGAGATCGGCTACCTGGCAATGCATCTGGAGCGCATGCTGGACAGTGAGACCGAATAAAAATGTTTATTAATAAAAATATATAAAGAAGAGGAGAAAAACAACATGAAAACATTCGAGTACACAATCAAAGACGAACTGGGAATCCACGCAAGACCGGCAGGACTTCTTGTAAAAGAAGCAAAGAAGTATGAGTCCGAGTGCACAATCACAAAAGACGGCAAAACAAAGAAACTTACACAGCTTATGATGCTGATGTCCCTCGGTGTAAAACAGGGCGAAACTGTAACTGTAACAGCTGAAGGTGCTGACGAAGACGCTGCAATTGCAGGCCTCAAAGAATTCTTCGAAGCAAATCTGTAATCAGTCCGATCCAAAACCTGGAATGGGTGTAACATAACAGTAATGCAGGAGGAAGTAAGGATGCAGTGTTTTCAGGGAAAATCTGTTTATAAAGGAATAGCTATGGGACCGATCGTGGTTCTCAAGAAAGATGATTATCAGGTCAAAAGAACCAGGATCGAAGACCCGGAAGCAGAAGTGAAGCGTGTGGATGCTGCACTGGAGAAATCCAAAGAGCAGCTCCAGAAATTATATGACAAGGCAGTCAAAGAAGTTGGTGAGGCCAGCGCAGCCATTTTTGAAGTACATCAGATGATGCTTGAAGATGATGATTATCTGGAAGCGATCCAGAATACCATCTGCACAGAGCAGGTCAATGCAGAGTATGCCGTAGCAACAACCGGTGACAATTTTGCAGAGATGTTCGCATCTATGGATGACGATTACATGAAAGCGCGTTCCGCAGATATCAAGGATATCTCCGAGCGTCTTGTACGTAACTTAAGCGGACAGGAGGACACAGATTTAAGCTCTATCGATCCGTCTGTGATCGTAGCTGATGACTTAAGCCCAAGTGAAACTGTTCAGATGGACAAGGATAAGATTCTTGCATTTGTGACTGTTCATGGTTCTACCAACTCTCATACAGCGATCCTTGCCCGTATGATGAACATTCCGGCTCTGATCGGTGTTCCGATGGATCTTGATGAACTTAAGACCGGTATGACAGCAGTCGTAGATGGCTTCGAAGGAACCGTTACCTTTGATCCGGACGAGGAGATCAAAGCACAGACTGAGAAGAGAATGGAAGAAGAAGCAGAGAAACTCAGACTTCTTCAGGAATTAAAAGGCAAAGAAAATGTAACCTTAGATGGACACAAGATCAACATCTATGCGAACATCGGAAGTGTTGGTGACATCGGTTATGTCCTCGAGAATGATGCCGGCGGAATCGGTCTTTTCCGAAGCGAATTCCTTTATCTTGGAAGAAACGACTTCCCGACAGAGGAAGAGCAGTTCCAGGCTTACAAGCAGGCAGTACAGATGATGGCTGGCAAGAAAGTTATCATCCGTACCCTTGATATCGGTGCTGACAAACAGGTAGATTATTTCAACCTCGGAAACGAAGATAACCCGGCTCTGGGATATCGTGCGATCCGTATCTGCCTGACACAGCCGGATATCTTTAAGACACAGCTCCGTGCACTTCTCCGTGCCGCTGTTTATGGAAATCTTTCCATCATGTATCCGATGATCACTTCCACAGAGGAAGTAAAGAAGATCTATGAGATCGTAGCAGAAGTAGAAGCAGAGCTCAAAGAGCAGGAGATCCAGTACAAACTTCCTGAACAGGGAATCATGATCGAGACTCCTGCAGCAGCGATCATCAGCGACAAGCTTGCTGAGATGGTTGACTTCTTCAGTATCGGAACCAACGACCTGACCCAGTACACCCTTGCTCTTGACCGTCAGAATGCGAAACTGGATGACTTCTATAATCCTCATCACGAAGCAATCCTCCGCATGATCCAGATGGTCGTAGACAACGCACACAAATGCGGCAAATGGGCAGGAATCTGCGGCGAACTTGGTGCAGATGCAACCCTTACCGAGCAGTTTGTACGCATGGGCGTAGACGAGCTTTCCGTAGCTCCGTCCATGATCCTCAAACTTCGTAAGATCGTCCGCGAGATGAAAAAAGTGGAAGATTGATCAATAGTGTGGAAAAACAGACTCTCGTCTGACACGGCGAGGTGGATAACACCTCGCGTGCCGGGCGGGAGTTTTTTTGTTTGCGAAATAAGAAAAAATAAAAATGAAAACCGTTTTCATATTGACACATCATCAGAATGTGCTATAATATGAAAACGGTTTTCAATTTGTATAAAAATATCAGATATAGATTTGTTTGCCGGGCATTCCGGCGGAAGGAAGATATTATGGGAAGTAAAGCACCTTATCAGACAAAGCAGATGGCACAGCTTTTATCATATCTCAGGACCGTGGAGGGAACACATGTGACGGTCGCAGATGTCTGTCTGCACTTTAAAGAACAGGGAATTACGATCGGAACAACGACAGTTTACCGCAATCTGGAGAAGATGGTGGAGCAGGGGCTGGTCGCCAAATACAATGTGGACGGGACGAGCAGTGCATGTTTTGAATATCTCGGAGCAGAGGAACACTGCCACAAGACATCCTGTTTCCACTGCAAATGTGAGAAATGTGGAAAACTGATCCATCTTCACTGTGAGGATGTGGTTAAACTGGAACAGCATCTGATGGAGAGCCACGGATTCCAGATGGATCCGTGCAGGACAGTTTTTTACGGAATCTGCGAGGACTGCCGGAAATCCGAAGCAGTTCATATCAAAGGAAAATAAGCAGATAATAATTATAGAAGAAAAGGAGCAGACCAATGAAAAAATGGATTATGAGCTCGTTGGCGATCCTGCTGGGAGTTTTAAGTATCAGCATTCCTCTGGCGGGAGTGCGTACAGCGGAAGCAGGAACAACAGAGGACTCAGGCAAAAAATTAAAGATCGTGACCACCATTTTTCCGGAATACGACTGGACACGGGCAGTTCTTGGAGACCGGGAGGCGGATGTCGACCTGACCATGCTTCTTGATAATGGAACAGACCTTCACAGTTTCCAGCCGGCAGTGAAGGATATCATGAAAGTATCAAGCTGCGACCTTCTGATCTACGTGGGCGGCGAGTCCGACCAGTGGATCGAGGATGCTCTGGAATCGGCTCAGAATAAGGATATGAAGACAATCAATCTGATGGAAGTTCTCGGCGATACCATCAAGGAAGAAGAAACCGTTGAGGGCATGCAGGAAAGTGACCATGGACATGAAGACGAGGATGAGAAGGAATACGATGAGCATGTCTGGACATCCCTCCGAAATGCGTCAGTGATCTGTGGCATCATCGCGGAGACACTTGAAGAGATGGATCCTGAAAATAAAGATGTCTATGCATCCAACGCAGCGACTTATCAGGAAAAACTTTCTGATCTGGATACAGAATACCAGAATACTGTGGACAGCGCGAAACAGAATACACTTCTCTTTGCAGACCGTTTTGCATTCCGCTATCTGGTGGATGATTACGGACTGAATTATTATGCGGCATTTTCCGGCTGCTCTGCAGAGTCTGAGGCAAGTTTCAAGACAGTGACATTTCTTGCCGACAAGCTGGACGAGCTGGGACTGAAAACGGTATTGACGATTGAGAAATCCGACGACAGGATTGCACAGACTGTGATCGAAAACACCGAGACGAAAGATCAGAAGATACTGGAACTGAACTCCATGCAGTCGATCACTTCTGATGAGATCGCAGATGGCGTAACGTATCTTTCCGTGATGGAAGATAACCTGAATGTGCTGAAAGAGGCACTGAATTAATGGATGATCGCAGATGGCAAACAGATCCATCTGCTTGAGATAACAAACTGTCCATGACAGGAGGGACAACAATGGCACAGCTTACATGCAAAAATCTTACACTTGGATATGATAACCGGGCGATCCAGGAAGATCTGAATTTCTCCATCGACGCAGGTGATTACCTCTGCATCGTAGGGGAAAACGGTTCCGGTAAATCTACATTGATGAAAACACTTCTCCATCTGCAGCCGCCGATCAGCGGCACGATCGAACTGGGAGACGGACTTAAGAAAAACGAGATCGGATATCTCCCACAGCAGACCCTGGTGCAGAGGGATTTCCCGGCATCAGTGCGGGAGATCGTTCTGTCCGGATGCCAGAGCCGCTGCGGACTGCGACCATTTTATAACAAAGAAGAAAAGCGTGTTGCACAGAAAGCAATGGAAAAAATGATGATCCAGGATCTTGCCGATCATTGCTACAGAGAGCTTTCCGGCGGGCAGCAGCAGAGAGTCCTTCTCGCAAGAGCACTCTGTGCAGCACAGAAGATCCTTCTTCTCGATGAGCCGGTCTCCGGTCTGGATCCACGAGTGACCGCAGAGATGTATCAGCTTATCAAGGATCTGAATAAGAAAGATGGAATTACGATCATTATGATCTCACACGACATTGCGGCGGCAGTAAAATATGCAACACATATCCTGCATATCGGAGAGCACTGCTTCTTCGGTACCAAGAAACAATATCTCGAAAGCAGTCTGGGCAAAGCATTCACCGGACAGGAAGGGGAGGAATAAGATGTTTGAGACACTTCATATGTATTTTCAGTATCCGTTCGTGCGCTACGCACTGATCGTAGGTGTACTGATCGCACTGTGCTCCTCCCTTCTGGGCGTGACACTGGTATTGAAGAGATTTTCTTTCATCGGTGACGGACTTTCCCATGTGGCATTTGGTGCCATGGCAATTGCGTCCGTACTGAACATCACCAACAATATGCTGTTCATCCTTCCGGTGACTGTGATCTGTGCGATCCTGCTTCTCCGTGCAGGACAGAACACAAGGATCAAGGGAGATGCGGCGATCGCAATGATCTCCGTCGGTGCGCTGGCGATCGGTTATCTTCTGATGAATCTTTTTTCTACAAGTCCGAATATTTCAGGGGATGTGTGCAGTACGCTGTTTGGCTCCACTTCCATCCTGACCCTGACAAAAGGCGAGGTATGGCTGTGCGCGATCCTCTCTATCGTAGTTGTGGCGATTTTTATCTTATTTTATAACAAGATCTTTGCAGTGACATTCGACGAAAACTTCGCAAAAGCGACCGGAACCAGGGCGAATGCCTATAATCTTCTGATCGCGGTTGTGATCGCAGTGATCATTGTTCTGGCAATGAATCTGGTTGGATCACTTTTGATCTCAGCACTGGTGATCTTCCCGGCACTTTCTGCGATGAGATTATTCAAATCTTTCCGCTCTGTGACGATCAGTGCGGCGGTGATGTCTGTGATCAGTGCAACTGCCGGAATCCTGATTTCAATTTTGGCAGGAACGCCGGTCGGATCTACGATCGTGGCAGTGGATATTGCAGTATTTCTGGTCTCTTATGGGATCGGAAGGATCACAGGAAGATAAATTGTTTATAGTAACAAAATATCTCAGTCAGAGCCGGAGCTCCAACTGAGATATGGATGAACAGATATGGAATCATTGATAGCGGAATGCTTGCAGAGATCAATCAGATTTCTACGAGGATTCCGTGTTCTTTATCATAACGGCAGTATTTGCCATGCTCAGAGATAAACGGCTGATAGGTATCTGTACGTGTGTCCTTGACATAAACAACACCAGTCGCGATCATCTGCACGAGAGAAAATCTCTTGCTGAGGCTTGAAATCCACGCATAAGTCTTGTTATCACCGGAATCAGCAGCGAGAAGGCTGTAACCGCCTTCACATGGTTTCAGAGAGAAGTAGATCTTCTCTGGTTTGGTACTCTCGGTGAAGACCTGGCTGGTTATGTAAGAGGAGAAATTTTTCTTTACAAATGCCTGGAAAGAATGCAGTGTATAAACCTCTCCACTGACTTCATCCGTAATTCTGTCCCCGCGCTCCAAACGGTTCTTGATCAGTGTCAGGACCTCGATTGTCCAGTTGATAAAAGAAATACTGCTGTAGCTCATGCTTTCCTGAAGCTGATCGATCAGTTTCTTTGACAAAACATTTGATTTCGTCGCCTCGTTAAAAAGTTCTTCGTTCATAAAATACACCCTCCGTCATAGTTTTTACGTTCCAATTGATATTTTTTATTATAAATTGATATTGTGCAAAAAGCAATGAAAAACCATTAAAATAGAATGAAAATTATGTAAAACTCACATATCATGAATTGTACAAAATGCAACACACCACGGGATCTGGGGAAACTCAGGTCCCATTTTTGTTGCCAAAAAGCAGGGAATCGGATAGAATAATAACAAATACTAAAAAATGTTTTGGATGTTTAACAGGACGGATATTTAATGAAAGAAACAGAGAAAAAACAGACGCATTTTTTGCGTATTGCAATGATGGTCCTTACGACGATACTGATCGTATTATTTTTTATGATCATGTCTATGGTGGGCAAGATCCAGGGAACGGCCCGTGTCATTAACTATGCGGGACTGGTGCGCGGCGGCACGCAGCGTATGGTCAAGCTGGAGATTTCCGGGGAGCCGCAGGATAAGATGTATGAGACGATCTCGTCCTATATTGAAGGACTGCGCTATGGAAGTGACAAGTTGAATTTTGTGCGTCTTGCGGATAAGAATTTTCAGAACAAGATGGACGAGCTTGCACAGTGTTTTGAAGAAGAACTCAGAAGTGAACTTCTCCTTGTCAGGGAAAAAGGTTACGAGAACACCGATATTATTTCGAAGAGCGAGCATTTTTTCCAGATTTGTGACGAGGCGGTCAGCTACGCGGAAGTTTATTCCCAGAAAAAAGCCACAGCCCTGGATAAACTGGAAAAAGTAGTTTTGGCGGATATCCTGGGCCTGGTTCTGATCATCGGAACAGAACTTGTCAAGGCAGTCCGTTTTGCCGCACAGAACAGGATCCTTCAGAAAAAAGTCTACCTCGATGAAGCAACCGGGCTTCCGAACAAGAATAAATGTGAGGAGATCCTTAATGCTCCAGATCCGATCCCGGCAGATGAACTGGTTGCGATGTGCGTATTTGACCTGAATAATCTGCGAATGATCAACAATAATCTTGGTCATGACAAAGGTGACGAATACATCCGTTCTTTTGCAATACAGCTTCGCGAGGCTGTCCCGGAGGAATTTTTTGCAGGGCGTGACGGCGGTGATGAGTTTATAGCTGTCCTTAAGGGACTTGACCACAATGGTGTTCGGGAATGTCTTCAGAATATCAGGGATCATGCGGCAGAATACTCCCGCAAAAATCCGGAAATGCCGATCAGTTATGCGGCAGGTTACGCATTGTCGAGTGATTTCGACGGCTGTACTATGAGAGACCTGTTCCGTTTTGCGGACAAAAACATGTACATTGACAAGAATAGGGCAAAGATGGAAGAAGCGGCAGCGAAGCAGAAGATGAATATTCAGATCCTTGAGAACATCTCTGCACAGGGCTATGAATTTTCGAGCTGCATGTACTGTGATGCTTTGCTGGATCAGTATTATGTGCTGAGATCCGGTTCGAAATTTTTCCTTGCAGATGACGGAAGTTACTCCGGTGCCGTTGAGCAGATCATACAGGAACTTTCTACAGAGGAGAACAGGAAAGATCTCCGTCTTCAGCTTCAGATCGAATACCTGAGCGGGCATCTGACAAAAGATTCCGGGAAATTTGAGCTTCCATATCAGTATCAGTACGGCGAAAATGTGTACCGTGGCAGAATGACGCTTCTGTATCTCAACGGGACAGAGGATGGACGACTGCATCATTTTATCCTGGGATTTGAGACTTTCCAGAACCGAAATGAGAACGAGGCGAACGAAAAACACCGGCTGGCACGTTATTACGAGCAGCTTCGGCAGTCGATCGTGGAGAATGGAAACTACGCGGAGGCACTTTTGCAGACAGCACATTCTGTCTATACAGTAGACCTGACGAATGACAGGCTGGAGAGTGCTTTTTATCATACGAAATCAAAAAAAATTACTTTTGAGGTTCAGACACCATGTTCTTACGATGATTATTGCAGCGAGCGCAGAGCCTATATAACAGAAGACACCATGGAAAATTACCGTATCGTGGATTCTTCTTCCAAGCTTCTTCAGCGATTTGAGACGGGTTCCAGGCAGGTAACAGTGGAATACCGCGAAAAGAGTGATGATAACGCTCTTGTCTGGCTCCAGAAAACCGTTCTGATGTCCAGAGACACCGTATATGACTCAAAGACCAACAAAGAAAGTACAGTAGTTCATGGCATCATTCTGTTCAAAAACACTTCAGAATTCCATGAAAAAGAAGTAAAAGAAAACGAACGTCTCAAGATCGCGATCGAGGAGGCTGATTCCGAAAATCGTGCCAAGACAGAATTTATGAACCGCATGAGCCACGATATCCGCACGCCGATCAACGGAATCATGGGAATGCTCGACATTATCCACAAAAACCGTCAGGATGAGACAAAGGTCGATGACAGTCTCGACAAGATCCAGCTTTCAACAAGACATCTTCTGGAACTGGTAAATGATGTTCTGGATATGAGCAAACTGGAAGCAGGCAGACTTGATATCAAAGAAGAACCGTTTGACCTTGCTGAACTGATGAATGAGGTGGCAGCACTGATGGATTCACAGGTCATGCAGACGGGACTTGTCCACAGAAAGCACAGAGGAACTATCAGGCATACTGCATTGTATGGAAGTTCTCTGCAGCTTCGCCGGATCATGCTGAATCTTATGAGTAATTCCGTCAAGTATAACAAGCCAAACGGAACGATCGACACATATGCGACAGAAATTTCGGACGATGGAGAGACAGCTCTTTATGAGTTCCGTATCGTAGATTCCGGCATAGGAATGAGCCGGGAATTTATAGAGAATGAGCTGTTCAAGCCTTTTACCCAGGAAGAAAACGATGCCCGGACGCAGTACCGTGGAACCGGTCTCGGAATGTCTATCGTAAAAGCACTGATCGACCGGCTTGGCGGTACGATCAAGGTTGAGAGCACTCTTGGCGAGGGAACGGATATCACATATCAGCTTCTATTCAAAATTGATAAGAATGCTTCAGAACAAAGCGAGTCACAGAACTGTGCGGGGGCAAAAAATCTCGAAGGTATGAAGATCCTGCTGGTCGAGGACAACGAGATCAATATGGAGATCGCAGAATTTTATCTCACAGAACTTGGTGCGAAGATTGACAAGGCATGGAATGGAAAAGAAGCTCTTGAGAAGTTTGAAGCTTCGGAACCACATGGCTACGATGTCATTCTCATGGATATCATGATGCCGGTCATGGACGGGATCGAGGCAGTCAAGGCAATCCGCGGGCTGGACCGCGAAGATGCAGGAACGATTCCAATTTTCGCCATGACAGCACAGGCTTCCTCGGAAAATGTCCGCAAATGTCTGAATGCAGGAATGGACGGACATATCCCGAAACCAATAGAAGCCTCAAAACTGGGAAGCACAATTCTGAAGGTGAAAGTACACCGAAATTAACTTTTTTGCAGAAAGATATTGACCTCAACCTGATTTCAGGGTCTATAATAAAATTATTTATGATTCCATGCTTGTCCTGACACATTTCAAAGGGCATACCATGGGTGGTTTCGGCGGATCCAACAAGAACATTGGTATCGGCTGTGCAGACGGACGTATCGGCAAAGGAATGATCCACACCGTAGAAGGTTCCTCGAATATGTGGAGCATTGCAGAGGAAGAACTGATGGAGCGCATCACAGAATCTTCCAAAGCAACGGTAGATCATTTCGGTAAACAGATCGCATACATCAACTGTCTGAGAAACATGTCTGTTTCCTGTGACTGCGAAGGTGTCGGAGCAGAACCGGTCGTTACACCGAATATCGGAATTCTTGCATCCACAGATATCCTTGCAATCGACCAGGCGTCTGTCGACCTGGTATTTGCACTTGGAGAGGATGACCGCAAAGCACTGGTAGAGAGAATCACAACCCGCCATGGACTTCGCCAGCTTACCTACATGAAAGAAATGGGCATGGGAAATGACCGCTATCACCTGATCGACATCGACAATGATGATGCTGAGATCACACTGGCAGATGCCGTCAAAGACGTTGTTCCGTTCGAAGGATGATCTTTCAAAAAAGATAACTCAAATAGCAGATGATACAAAAACTGACCCGTCGGATTTCCTGGCGAGTCAGTTTTTTTGCATATATATCGAAGAGCCTTTCACTGATTAGTATTTGCTGGCGTGTTTGCCAGAAAGAACTGGATTTATACGCCGGATTCCATTATAATAAAAAGCAGCGAAGAATGAATCTGTGTGAGAATGTTTTTACTTACTCAGAAATTTACGAAAATGATGAGAAGAAAGATATGCAAACAAAAAAAGATACCAAAATAATGAGAGTCCGGGCACTCCTTGTTTTCTGTATTACTTTTTTAATTACCATTGGCTGTATCTATCTGGTGAATCTGAATCAGGAAAAGAGAGAGAAACTTAAGGCATCCTATACTGCCGAGACGACTGTCGGCAAGGTAGAAGCACAGTTAAATAAATACCTGTCAGAGTCAGAACTCATGAAAAAGCTCATAGAAGAGAAGCATGAGATCACGGACGAAGAGTTCTCAGAACTGTCTCAACTGATGCAGGATGAGAACTACGTGATATCAGCGCGTGAGCTTGCAAAGGATGGCGCAGTTTCACAGCTATACCCTCTTGAGGGAAATGAACAGGCAATCGGTCTGGACATGCTCAGAGATTCCGAGCGAAAAGCAGCAGCCAACCTTGCGAAAGACAGTGGAGAATACACGATCGCAGGACCATTTGATCTGGTACAGGGAGGAGTCGGAGCACTTCTTTTTGATCCGATTTACACAGCGGATGAATCGGGAAAAGAGCAGTTCTGGGGATTTTCTATTCTGGTCATCGACTGGAATAAATTTATCCAGGAAACAGAACTGAACAAACTTGAGAATGCAGGATACCATTACCAGATCTGGAAGAAAGACATAGATACCGGGAAGAAAGTTGTCATTGCGGAAAGTGACAATGAAACACTGAAAAATTCAATGGAAGTTGCCTGCTCTGTACCAAACGATACCTGGTATTTTGATATTGTACCGGAGAACGGATGGATCAGCAATATCCAGAAGGCACTGACAATACTGATCGCAGTAGCAATTGCGATATTGCTGGCAGAGGGATATATGCAGTTTCAGATGCGGCGTTATCGTGAATATATTCATGAGAAAGAACTGGAGAAAGCTGCCGAAGAAGCCAGAATCGCGAATGAAGCAAAGACACGTTTCCTCTTTAATATGAGCCACGATATCCGTACACCGATGAATGCGATCATCGGTTTCTCAGACCTTCTGGAGAAACATGCGGATGATCGTGAGAAGGTTGTGGAGTATGTTGGCAAGATCAAGTCATCGAGTTCATTTTTACTTTCATTGCTCAATTATGTGCTTGAGATGGCACGGATCGAAAGTGGTGAAGCGGAGCTGAAACCGGAAGTAGGATGTTTTAAGGATCTTGTGAATTCTCTCCAGGCGGTTTTTGAGCCGGAACTCCATAAGAAAAATCTTAAGTACACCTGTATACTGAATTCAGACCATCCGTATGTGATCTGTGACAGGACCAAAGTAAGAGAGATCCTGCTTAATATCGTAAGCAATTCGATCAAGTACACACCGGATGGCGGCAGTATTGTAGTTGATATTTCAGAATTCCACTATTCCAAAGAGGGACACACTTCATTCAGGATCGTAGTTGCCGATACCGGAATTGGAATGAGTGAGGAGTATCTGCCTCATATTTTTGAGGAATTTACGAGAGAAAGAACGACTACAGAGAGTCATGTGACCGGTACAGGTCTTGGACTTCCGATTGTCAAAGCACTGGTTGACCTGATGGGCGGAACTATCAATGTTTCGAGTAAAGCCGGAAAGGGGACCAAGACAACCATCGTCCTGTCCTTCCCGACAGCGACAGAAGAGCAGATCCAGTCCAGGAAGGAAGAACAGTCCGGTCAGATATTCCGGAATTTCAAAGGCAAACGTATCCTGCTGGCAGAGGATAATGAACTGAACGCAGAGATTGCGATGGAACTTCTCGGAGAAAGAGGTCTTGAGACAGAACACGTAACAGACGGTGTTAAATGTGTGGAAACCCTGAAGGCGAAACCGGAGGATTACTATGACCTGATCCTCATGGATATTCAGATGCCGCACATGGATGGTTACGAGGCAACCAAAGTGATCCGGGCGCTTAACGATCCAAGAAGCCGCATCCCGATCATAGCCATGACCGCCAATGCCTTCGAAGAAGACCGCCAGAGGGCTTTCGAAGCAGGTATGGACGGACATATTGCGAAGCCGATCAGTATAAATGTACTTTTCTCGACGCTGGACGAGGTGCTGGGAAAATCATAATTTCAAACACAATACATAAGGTACCATCTGACATTTGTCGGGTGGTATTTTTGTGCTTTACAAATGTCAAAAGAAAAGTTATGATTCTTTTATAAAATAATTGATAAAAGAGGTCGGCAAAAATGGCTGGAACAGATAAAAAAACTATCACAAGATCCAGAATCCTGAATTATGTGATCAACAATCAAATAACATCCAAGGCAGAAGTATCCAAAAATCTGAACTTGAGTATGCCCACAGTTCTTTCAAATATAAATGATCTGATCGCAAAAGGAATCATTATAGAAACCGGAGAATATGAATCTACTGGTGGACGCAAGGCAAAAAGCATAGGAATCAATCCGTCCTACAGATATTCTGTAGGAATTGTGATCACAGCAAATCATGTGGGGATAGTACTTGTAAACCTGAAATATGAAATCGTGAAATTCAGGCGTGTCCGTATGAAGTTTTCACCGGATGCATCTTACTGTCAGGATCTTTCTGTACTGACATCAGAATTTCTGAAGGACACAGAGTATCAGGACCGGATTCTTGGAATTGGTATTTCAATTCCGGGAATCATCAGTCAGAAAGCCCATCTGCTTATAAAATCACATGCATTGCAGCTGGAAAATTACAGCCTGAGTTTTTTGGAACAGGCATTTGATCTTCCGGTTTATTTCGAAAATGATGCAAATGCGGCAATGATGGCAGAGGATATGAACAGATATAAAAATGCAATCTACCTGTCACTGAACAATACGCTGGGCGGAGCATTCTGTATTGGTGGAAAGCTGTTTCAGGGAGAAAATCAGAAGGCAGGAGAATTCGGACATATGATTCTGGTTCCGGGAGGACGTAAATGCTATTGTGGCAAGAAAGGGTGTGCGGATGCCTACTGTGCAGCAAGTGCACTTACAGATGAAATCAATTCTCTGGAAACGTTTATGGAACAGTTAAAATCCGGTGACGAAGCAGCGGAAGAAAAATGGAGCGAATATCTGGATATGCTGGCGGTCCTGATCTCAAATCTGCGTATGGCATACGATATGGATATCATCCTTGGTGGAGAAGTTGGTGGATATCTGGCAGAACATATGCTTCCACTGGGGGAAAAAGTGATGGAATACAATGGCTTCGATCATGATATCCGGTATCTCAGAAACTGCTCCTACAAGAGAGAAGCATCCGCAGTAGGTGCTGCGAAACATTTTTTACAGGATTTTATCAAAAATATAGAATAGAAGCTGAGAACTTTTATTTTCGGAAATCTCTGAACAAGGTCTGTCAAAAGGCAGATTTTGCTCAGAGATTTTTTGTTGTGGGATGATGCACAGTGTATCTATGAAACCTGCACAAAAACTGATTTCTAATATTGTGCAATAGAGAGAAGTGATAAGAACACTCTTGACAAAAGAGAGTTTCTGAATAATAATGTAATTACTTTAATAAAACATTTAATAAAAGATAATACATAACAAAAACAAGGAGGAAACTATTATGTTACAGCAGGTAATGACAAAACCAGGAGAAATTATTTTCAGAGAGGTTCCGGTTCCGGAAGTAAAGGACGATCAGGTTCTTGTAAAGATCATGAATATCGGAATCTGCGGATCAGATATCCATGTATATCACGGCAAACATCCTTTTACGAAATATCCGGTTACACAGGGACATGAAGTTTCCGGAGAAATCGTAGAACTTGGAGCTAATGTAACAGGATTTCATAAAGGACAGAAGATCACCATTGAACCACAGGTATATTGTGGACACTGCTATCCATGCCGCCATGGAAAATATAATCTCTGCGAGGAACTGAAGGTTATGGGATTCCAGACAACCGGAACGGCATCCGAATACTTCGCAGTAGATGCATCCAAGGTAACACCACTTCCAGAGGAAATGTCCTATGAGGAAGGTGCAATGATCGAGCCGCTGGCAGTTGCAGTTCACGGAGTAAAACAGATGGGCGATGTGAAAGGCATGAATATTGCAGTCCTTGGAGCAGGTCCGATCGGAAACCTGGTGGCACAGGCTGCCAAAGGAATGGGAGCCGCCAAAGTCATGATCACAGATGTCAGTGACCTTCGTCTCAAAAAAGCACAGGAATGTGGAATTGATGTCTGCGTCAATACAAAGAACAAAGACTTTGGAGAAGCAATGGTAGAAGCTTTTGGACCGGACAAAGCAGATGTGATCTATGACTGTGCCGGAAATAATATCACAATGGGACAGGCAATCAAATATGCAAGAAAGGGCAGCGTGATCGTACTGGTTGCAGTTTTTGCAGGAATGGCAGAAATCGATCTGGCTGTAGCAAATGACCATGAGCTGGATATCAAGAGCACTATGATGTATCGCCACGATGATTATGTAGATGGTATTAAACTTGTAAATGAAGGCAAAGTTCATTTAAGACCTCTGATCTCCAAAACATTTGCATTCAAGGATTATCTGGAAGCATATCACTACATTGATGACAACCGTGAAACAACAATGAAAGTCATTATCAACGTACAGGAAAAATAAAGCGAAGGAAGCAGGAGAAGCCATGGGAAAAGAATTTAAAGATGGAAAAGTGCCGCTGATCAGCAAGATTGCGTATGGATTTGGAGATGTAGGCTGCAATTTCAGCTGGATGTTTGTGAGTAATTTTCTGATGATCTTTTATACGGATGTTTTTGGAATCAGTATGACAGCGGTTTCTGCGCTGATGCTTTTTTCAAGATTCTGGGATGCGATCAACGATCCGATCGTCGGAGGACTGACTGATAAGACCAAGACAAGATGGGGCAGATACCGACCGTGGCTGCTGGTTGCAGCACCGGTCACAGCAATCCTTCTGATGCTGACTTTCTGGGCACATCCGGACTGGTCAGACAAGGCAAAGATTATATATATGGTCATTACTTACTGTCTGCTGGTTCTGGGATACACCTGTGTAAATATTCCATATGGAACCCTCTGTGGAGCAATGACACAGGATATCGATGAGCGTGCCAAGATCAACACATCCCGTTCTGTAGCGGCGATGATCGCAATTGGAATCATCAATATCATCACGGTTCCACTGATCAGTAAACTCGGAAGCCACAGCACCAAAAATGGATATCTGTTTGTAGCGATTATTTATGGATGTATTTTTGCAGCATGTCATTTCTTCTGCTTTGCAAAAACAAAGGAAGCCGTGACAACGCCGGAGAAAGAAAAAATTTCCATTAAAGTTCAGCTAAAAGCAGTTATGCAGAACCGGCCATATATACTTGCACTGATCGGACAGGTACTTTTTGGATTTACTCTTTATGGAAGAAATGCAGATGTTCTCTATTATTTTACTTATGTGGAAGGAAATGCAGCTTATTATACAACATATTCCATGTGCATTATTATCCCGTCGATCATTGGAGCAGCATGTTTCCAGCCAGTATTCCGTAAACTTGACAACAAGGGAAGAACTGCATCTGTTTTTGCACTGCTTACCGGTATTTCCATGTTGAGCATGTATTTCTTCAATGTAAAAGAAAGTGCAGTCATTTTCTATGCACTGGCAGGAGTGACACAATTCTTCTTTTCTGGATTTAATACCGCAATTTATGCAATCATCCCGGACTGTGTGGAATATGGAGAATGGAAAACGGGTCTTCGGAACGATGGATTCCAGTATGCATTTGTCTCACTGGGAAATAAGATCGGAATGGCAATCGGAACTGCGATGCTTGCAATGCTTCTTGGTAAATATGGTTATGTTGCGAATCAGACGCAGAATTCTGCTGTCATCAGTATCATGAAACACTCATTTTCAACAATCCCCGGAATTCTCTGGATCGTGACTGCGATTGTACTGTTCTTCTATCGTTTAAATAAAAAACGCTATAATGAGATTGTAGAGGATCTTAAGAATGGAAAAAGAGGACAGTGCTAAAATAAAAATTCTTGACTTTCTTTTACGAAAATAGTATGATTTACCCGAATTGGGAATGAAGTTCTCCCATGGGAAACCTAAACTGCTTATTCAGAGCTGATGACTTCTACGATTATTCAGTCGCAGAAGTTGTCAGCTCTTTTTGCGTTGTACTGCTGATTGCGTCTGAGGGAAAGAAAAGGAGGAAATTTTTTATGTTAACATCATTGTCACTTATTTTTCTGGTTGGCCTTGCAATGGGGGCCATCTGCGGATATCTGAAACTGCCACGGATCATTGGCATGCTGGTTACGGGAATCGTTCTCGGACCGTATGTGCTTGACCTGCTGGATCCATCGATACTGTCAATCTCAGCAGATCTGCGAAAGATGGCACTTATCATCATTCTTCTCAAAGCCGGACTGTCGCTGAATCTGGAAGACCTTAAGAAAGTAGGCCGCCCCGCCGTTATGATGTCTTTTGTGCCGGCATCGTTTGAGATCCTTGGTTATATTCTGTGCGCGCCTGCGATCCTGGGAATCTCAAGAGTGGATGCGGCAGTCATGGGAGCCGTCCTCGGAGCAGTATCGCCGGCGGTGGTGGTCCCACGCATGGTAAAACTGATAGAAACAAAATATGGTACAGGCAAAGCAATCCCGCAGATGATTCTGGCGGGTGCATCCTGTGATGATATTTTTGTGATTGTGCTGTTCACAACATTCCTTGGAATGGCGCAGGGAGATAAGGCAGATGTAAAATCCTTCCTCAATATCCCGGTATCGATCGTACTTGGAGTTGCACTTGGAGCGGTTGTCGGATATCTTCTCTATCTGTTTTTTGAGACAGCATACGCCAAAAAACATTATGTCAGAAACAGCATGAAGGTCATCATTGTACTGGGTGTTTCCTTCCTGCTGATCGCGATCGAAGGCTGGCTGGAAGGAAAGATTGCCATATCCGGACTTCTTGCAGTTGTCAGCATGGCCTGCGTCCTCAAGATGAAAAGCACTGCTTTTGTCTCAAAACGTTTATCCGAGAAATTTGGCAAACTCTGGCTTGCAGCAGAAGTCATTTTGTTTGTTCTTGTCGGTGCGGCGGTGGATATCCGATACACCCTGGAGGCCGGAGCTGCGGCAATCTTTATGATCCTGGTCGCACTTATTTTTCGTGCCTGTGGAGTCCTTCTATGCATGGTAAAAACAAACCTCAATGCGAAAGAAAGACTTTTCTGCGTACTCGCCTACCTGCCAAAAGCAACCGTCCAGGCCGCCATTGGCTCCGTCCCCCTGGCAGCAGGCCTTGGCTGCGGCAAGATCATCCTCTCCGTAGCAGTCATGGCCATCATCATCACCGCCCCGTTTGGCGCATTCGGCATGGATATGTCGTATAAGAAACTTCTGGAGAAGGAGTAAAAATGCAAATAAGTACAAATTAAAATGCAAAATCCCCTGAGAAATAGAATTGCAGCATAAAATGTGATAACATAACACATATCGGTTATTCAAAAAATATTTCTGAAAGTTTTGAGCAAAAGAGGAATGTAAATGAAGATCATATGTAAAAAAGGTCATAATGCACAGAAGATGCTGCAGGCAAAACCGGTGGGATATTATGATGTGATCCTTATGGATATCCAGATGCCGCATATGAACGGATACCAGGTAGCTGAAGCAATCCGAAAACTGCTGGATGACCGTGCCAGAACACCAATCATAGCCATGACCGCAAATGCTTTCGAAGAGGACCACAAAGCTACGCTGGCAGCAGGAATGGATGCCTATGTGGCGAAACCGATCGAGATAGACACTCTGTTTTCCACGATCACGCAGGTACTGGAAAATAAAATAACCATAAACAAATCATGAAAGATAAATAAATTTCGTCTTTTCATTTCATAAAAAAGATGTTATCATAGTATTATTAGACAAAAAACAAAGGAGGGCAATTTATGCGAAAGAAAGTAATGGCTGCAGTATTAACAGCTGCTATGGTAGCTTCCGTAAGTGCTATGCCGCAGATGGTTGCAGCAGCAGACGACGAGTTTAAGATTGGTCTGATCACAGACGTAGGTGGAGTTAACGATGGTTCCTTCAACCAGTCAGCATGGGAGGGACTTGAAAAAGCCGGAGAGGAACTCGGAGTAGAGGTTAACTATCTGGAGTCTGCTACAGATGCAGATTATCAGCCAAATATGGAAACTTTCGTAGACGAGGATTATGACCTGATCATCAGCGTTGGTTATATGCTGGCAGATGCTACCAGAGAAGCAGCAGAAGCTAACCCGGATACCAAATTCGCTATCATTGATGATTCAAGCATCGATCTTCCAAATGTTACCAGCCTGATGTTCAAAGCTGAGCAGGCTTCTTATCTGGTAGGATATGTTGCAGGTTTAACTACCAAGACCAACAATATCGGATTTGTAGTAGGTATGACTAACGAGACCATGAACCAGTTTGGATATGGTTACTGTGCAGGTGCTATTGATGCGAACCCGGATATCACTGTTCAGCAGTTCAATGCAAACTCTTTTGCAGATTCCGCTACAGGTAAGACTATGGCAAACACAGCGATCACCAACGGCGCTGATATCGTATTCCAGGCAGCTGGTGCTACAGGACTTGGTGTTATCGAGGCCTGCCAGGAAGCTGGTGTATATGCGATCGGTGTTGACTCTGACCAGTCCAGCATCGCTCCGAAGACCGTTCTTACCTCTGCTATGAAACGTGTTGACAATGCTGTATATGATGCAGTACAGGAACTGATCGATGATAAGCTTGAGGGCGGCGTTCAGACTTTCGACCTGGCAGCAGGTGGTGTTGATATCGCTCCGTCTCAGGATCTGATCTCAGATGATGTAATCAAGGCAGTTGACGAAGTAAAAGAAAAGATTATCAGCGGTGATGTTGTTATTCCGGATAACAAAGATGATTTCGAGGCAAAATACGGCGACGTATATGTTCTTGACTAAGAAGTGACCGTTTTACCCGGTAATCTAATATTTGCGTCTGTACGGGGCCTGCGTATGCAGAGCCCCGTCGATGCATATAGAGACAAAAATTTCCAGATTTTCTATCTTCAATGGAGAAGAAAATATCCTGCATTTTCGTTACTGTGAACGGAATGCACAGCAATTTTATTTTCCTGTCCACTGGAGACAGTGAAAAGAGCAAAACAACAAACAAAGGAGGCGGCATACGTGGGAAGAACAAGCCATATGGATGAGAGCAAAGTCGTAATCCAGATGAAAGACATCGTAAAAAAGTTTGGCGATTTTACAGCGAATGACCACATCAATCTGACCGTACACAAAGGAGAGGTCCACGCGATCCTGGGAGAGAACGGAGCCGGAAAGAGTACAATGATGAACGTACTCTGTGGACTTTACAAACCGACTAGCGGACAGATTTTTATTAATGAAAAGGAAGTACATTTTAACAGTCCGAAGGATGCTATTGATATCGGAATCGGTATGGTACACCAGCACTTTATGCTGATCCAGCCATTTACTGTGACCGAAAATATCATTCTTGGTATGGAGCCGACCAAGGGCCTGTCCGTCGACAAGGCAACAGCAAGAAAGAAAGTCCTGGAACTGTCCGAGCGTTACGGAATGAAAGTAGACCCTGACGCAAAGATCGAGGATATTTCCGTAGGTATGCAGCAGCGTGTGGAAATCCTCAAGGTTCTGTATCGTGGTGCAGAGACACTGATTCTGGATGAGCCGACTGCTTCCCTGACACCACAGGAGATCGAGGGACTTATGGAGATTATCGATAACCTGACCGCAGATGGCAAGAGTATTATCCTGATCACCCATAAGCTCAAAGAAATCACTGCTTCCTCTGACAATTGTACGATCATCCGTCAGGGTAAATATATTCGTACCGTAAAGGTATCAGATGTAAACGAGAATGATCTGGCAGCCATGATGGTAGGTCGTGATGTCAACTTCAAAGTTGACAAGAAAGACATGGAACCAGGCGAAGTCGTTCTGGAGGTCGATGATCTGCATGCCAAGGATTACCGAGGCGTAGAGATCCTCAAGGGATTCCACCTGAATGTCCGCAGAGGTGAGATCGTAGGTCTTGCCGGCGTAGATGGAAACGGACAGACAGAGCTTGTAGAAGTCCTGACAGGTCTTCGTAAGGCAGAATCCGGCAAGGTTACTGTACTTGGTAAGGACGTATTCAATAAGAGTCCTAAGGAAACTTTTGCGAATGGAATTTCCAGTATTCCTGCTGACCGTCAGAAACATGGTCTGATCCTGGAATTTTCCAATGAAGACAACCTGATTCTGCAGCACTTTGAGGAAGAACCGTTTTCGAATCACGGCATTCTGAACCGAAAAGCGATCAAGAAACATGCAGAGAAACTGATCGAGAAGTTTGATGTCCGTCCGAGAGGATGTGCAGAAGCACCGGCGGGTACACTGTCCGGTGGAAACCAGCAGAAGGTTATCATTGCCCGTGAGGTGACAAACGACAAGGAACTGCTGATCGCAGTAAACCCGACCCGTGGTCTTGACGTAGGTGCGATAGAGTTCGTACATAAATATCTGGTAGAGCAGAGAAACAAGAATCGTGCGGTCTTACTGGTATCCTTCGAACTGGATGAGATCATGAGTCTGTCTGACAGAATCGAGGTTATCTTTGATGGCCAGATCACCGGAAGTGTTCCGGGTAAGGATGCAGATGAGAAAGAACTTGGATTTATGATGGCAGGAGGAAAAACAAATGAATAAGAAAAAAAGCATTCTTGAGAGCAATGTACTCTATACCATCGTTGCGATCATTGCAGGTTTCCTGGTAGGTGCGATATTTCTTCTGATCGCCGGAATCAGTCCTGCAGTAGCATATGGCAAGCTGTTTGACAGTATTTTCAGCAAACCGAAATATCTGGTGTGGACTCTGGTTTATGCGAGCCCGCTGATCTTTACCGGACTGAGTGTGGCTTTCTCCTTCCGAACAGGTGTATTTAACATCGGAGCAGAAGGCCAGTTCGTAATCGGCAGTCTGGTAGCCTGTGTACTTGGTATTGTCCTCAAGCTTCCGCCGGTCCTTCATGCACTTGTATGCCTGGTGGCGGCAGCAGCAGCCGGCTGTATATGGTCTCTGATCGTAGGTGTCCTCAAAGTAAAACGAGGTATTCACGAAGTATTGTCCTTTATCATGTTTAACTGGATCGCATTTTATCTGTCCAACTATGTGGTAAACCTTCCGGGAATCCACAGAGAGAGCAGTGAAGCGACACTGGATATCGCCGAAAACGCGAGACTTCTTCTTCCGGAGGGTATCCGTAAGGCTCTGGACTGTAATGCAGCACACTGGGGCATTCTGTTCGCAGTGATCGCAGCAGTAGTTATCTGGGTCATCATCGAGAAGACAACACTTGGATACAAATTAAAAGCCGTAGGATTTAACAGAAACTGTGCACAGTATGGCGGTATCAATGCAGATGGTTCTGTGCTGACTGCACTTGGAATCTCAGGTCTCTTATCCGGTCTCGGCGGCGCGGTTCAGGTACTTGGTATGGCAGGTCGTCTGAGCCAGTTTGCAGGACAGGAAGGATTTGGATTTGAAGGTATCACCGTTGCCCTGATCGGAGGATCCAACCCGATTGGATGTATCTTTTCCGGTATCTTCTATGGTGCAATGAAATATGGCGGTTCCAAGCTCAGTATCGTAAAGGCACCGTCTGAAGTTGTTGATATTATCATGGGATGTGTTGTTCTCCTGATCGCCATCTCACACGTATTCAAAGTATTCGTACTGAATGCTGCAAAGAAGAAGGAGGCTAAATAAGATGAACGGATTAATTAAAGACCTTGGTCTTCTGATCAATGCGACTCTGATCGCAACACCGCCGCTTCTTCTGGCGGCACTTGGCTCCTGTTTTTCTGAGAGATGTGGAGTTGTAAACATTGGTATCGAAGGTATGATGACAATTGGTGCATTCACCGGAGCGGTAATGGGCCTGACTACCGGAAACGGCTGGATCGCATTCTTATGTGCAGGACTGGCGGGCGCATTGTTCGGCCTGATCCATGCATTTGTATGTATTTCCTGCCACGCAGACCAGACGATCGCCGGTACAGCGATCAACTTCCTGGGACCTGGACTTGCACTGTTTCTCTGCAAGGCAATGTATAATAACTCATCAGATACACCGGCTATGGACCCAAGCTGCAAGCTTCCGAAGCTGTTTGAGGGTGTCTTCCCGACAGGTTCATTCTGGAACAACGTATTAAATGTTTACGCAGTAGCGTATCTGGTATTCATTCTTGCATTTGTGTGCTGGTTTGTATTTTACAAGACAAAATTCGGAGCACACCTCCGTGCAGTCGGAGAACATCCGGAAGCATGTGAATCTCTGGGAATCGATGTTTACAAAGTTCGTTATACCTGTGTGATCCTGTCAGGATTTTTTGCAGGACTTGGCGGCGCATTCGTAACTCTGGCAACCATCAACCAGTTCCGTCCAAGCGTTATTGTAGGACAGGGATTTATTGCGATCGCAGCTGTAATCTTTGGTAAATTCTCACCGGAGGGCGCAACAAAGGCATGCCTTCTGTTTGGTCTCTGCAGTGGTATCAAATCTCTGGCAGCACAGAGCAATGTGGTATCCCCGAACCTGATTTCCATGATTCCATATGTGGTAACGATCATTGCACTGGTACTGTTTGTTGGTAAGGCTCACACACCGGCAGCCAACGGAAAGATTTTTGTAAAATCCAAATAAACGGTACAAGTGGAGCAAAGAGTGCTGTAAAAGACTGAAAACAGTTTTTGCAGCACTTTTTTTGACAGCAAAAAAAGACATTTGTTCTTTTTTGTTTACAGGAAATATGGTATAAATAAGATAAGACAACTGAGGGAAAATAATAGTTTTTTATAGTATTTTAGGAGGAATTACTATGCGTGACATTTCTATGGAAAGAGTCAATGAAACAAGAAAAAACATTCTGGAAATTATAGAGAGCGCAACGCTGACTCATGAACAGAAGCTGACCTGCCTTGCAAATCAGGCAGATTCTCTGATGGAAGTACTTGATCTTCCGGAAGGACTGGATGAGCTTCTGAATGTACCGATCGACCGCAAATGTATCTGCGACCTGTCTGAAGGACATGCGCCGATGCGTCCGCGTTACATTATCCCGGATTATGCGAAATTCCTGAAAGAAGGAAGCAAATTCTTGCAGCTCGATCCGCCGACCGATCTCTATGAGGCACTGAACAGCCTGATGATCTTTTATAAACATGTACCGAGTGTTACCAATTACCCGGTTTACGTAGGACAGCTGGATGAATTACTGGAGCCATACATCGATACCGTCGATGAAGCTCAGGCAAAAAAGATGCTGAAGCTGTTCCTGACACAGATGGACCGCACGATCCTCGATTCCTTCTCACATGCAAACATCGGACCGAGAGAGACCAAGGCAGGACGTCTGCTTCTGGAAGCTGAGAAAGAACTGGAAAATGCAGTTCCGAACTTAAGCTTCAAATATGACGAAGACATTACTCCGGATGATTTTGCTCTCAAAGCGATCGACTGTGCAATGCACAGCGCAAAACCAAGCTTTGCCAACCACAAGATGTTCAAGAGCGAGCTTGGTGAGAATTATGTGATCGCCAGCTGCTACAATGGCCTTCTGCTTGGCGGCGGTGCGTATACCCTCTGCCGTCTGGTCCTTGGAAACATTGCCAAGAGAGCAAAGAACATCCAGGATTTCAAAGAACGTGAACTTCCATATGTACTGGATATCATGGCTCGTTACATGGATGCAAGAATCAAGTTCGAGGTAGAAGAGAGCGGATTCTTTGAGAATAACTTCCTGGCAAAAGAAGGATTTATCCACAGAGATCGTTTCTCCGGCATGTATGGTCTGGTAGGTCTTGCTGACTGTGTCAATATCCTTTTCGAAAAAGAAGGTCTCAAGGGACGTTTCGGACATGATGAAGCAGCCAATGATCTGGGTGTGGAGATCATGGAGATCATCAAGGAATTTAATCTGAACCACAAGAATAAATATTGTGAAGGAACCGGCGGACATTTCCTCCTTCATGCACAGGTAGGACTTGCTGAGGATGAGAATGTAACTCCGGGAACACGTATCCCGATCGGCGAGGAACCGGAAGAACTGATCGATCAGCTCAACGTGCTGAGAAAGTTCCACAAATACTTTACTTCAGGAACCGGCGATATCTTCCCGATCGATATGACTGTTCATCGCAATCCGGAGTATGTACTGGATATCATCAAGGGCTCCTTCAAGATGGATCTTCGTTACCTGTCCTTCTATTCCAGCGACAGCGATGTGATCCGTGTCACAGGATATCTTGTAAAACGTTCTGAACTTGAGAAACTTGCAAACGGAGAGGCTGTTCTGCAGGATACCACAGCTCTGGGGCTTGGTGCTGCAAGAAACGGACATATCCTGGAGAGAAAGGTACGTTAAATGAAAGCAGTAGTGAACCGGATCATCCCGTTCAGCAGTGTGGATGGTCCGGGTAACCGGACGGCAGTGTTCCTGCAGGGATGTAATATCAACTGCAAATACTGCCACAATCCGGAAACAAGGAAATTATGTGTACAATGCGGTACCTGTGTGAAACAGTGCCCGGCAGGTGCACTGTCTTTTGATGAGAATGGCAAAGTGGCGTTCGATCCATCGAAATGTGTACAGTGTGATACCTGCATCCACGTCTGTCCCAACGACAGTTCTCCGAGAACCTTTGAGATGACACCGGAAGAAGTCTATGCAAAAGTTAAGAAGCAGATTCCGTTCATCCGAGGTCTTAGTGTTTCAGGGGGAGAGTGCATGCTCTGGCCGGAGTTCCTGACAGAGTTGTTCCGCCTGGCAAAGAAGGACGGACTGGGGACACTGATCGACAGCAACGGCATGATCCCGTTTGAGGATTATCCGGAACTGATGGAAGTATCAGACGGCGTAATGCTGGATATCAAAGCGTTTGAAGCTGCCGAGCACAGGAAGGTCACCGATTTTACAAATGAAATGGTGTTGAAGAATGCTGTATATCTGGCAAAAACTTCCAAGCTTTATGAAGTAAGAGCGGTCATCGTACCGGATCTTTATGATACAGAGAGAAGTATCCGTGAGATGGGAGATTTTCTTGCACCATATCTCAAGATCAACGATATCCGCGTAAAGATCATTGCATACCGTCCGATGGGAGTCAGGGAGCAGTATTCGCATTACCAGGTTCCAAACCAGGAGTATCTGGCTTACCTGGCTGATATATTAAGGGAAAAAGGATTTCAGCACATTACGCTGATCTGACGGATTATAAATATCCGCCTAATCTGGGGAATGATATTACAGCAAAAACGAAATTAATATAAAGGAGGAGTAAGATGACAAATATTCCAACTGCACACAACAGTGCCAAAGCAGGAGATTTTGCAAAAACTGTACTGATGCCGGGAGATCCGCTCCGTGCAAAATATATTGCAGAGACATATCTGGAGAATCCAAGACAGGTGAATGCTGTCAGAAACATGTTCGGATATACAGGAACCTATAAAGGAAAGGAAATTTCTGTTATGGGAGGCGGTATGGGGATGCCGTCTATCGGAATCTATTCTTACGAGCTGTTCAATTTTTATGATGTAGATCAGGTCATCCGTATCGGTTCTGCCGGAGCTTTCCAGGACAACATCAAACTGATGGATGTGGTGATCGGTATGGGTGCCTGCACAGATTCCAATTATGCGTATCAGTATGGCCTGCCGGGAACTTTCGCACCGATCGCAGATTACGAACTGCTGAACAGAGCTGTAGAGACTGCGAAACGTCAGGGCACGAATGTGGTTGTAGGTAATGTTCTGTCTTCCGATGTATTCTACAATGCCATGAGCAATGTAAACGACCTGTGGCGCGATATGGGCGTGCTGGCAGTGGAGATGGAAGCAGCGGCATTATATATGAATGCTGCCAAAGCAGGAAAGAAAGCACTCTGCATGCTGACAATTTCGGATCATCTGTATACGGGAGAATCCTTAAGTGCCGAGGACCGTCAGCTTGGATTCGGCAAAATGATGGAAATTGCACTGGAACTGGCATAATGAATAATAAGAGTTACTGTTCACAGGTAGTATCTCGCGAGGTGTTTTGCCATGAATATGGCAAAATCCCGAGATATACAGGGCAAAATTCCATCACCGTAGGTGATGTGGAATGGATTTTGACCAAGTTACTGTGAACGGAGTGAACAGTAACTAATAAGAATGGAGAATAATAAAAACATGGATGTAAAAGAAATTTTAAAACACGTAGATCATACTTTACTGACACAGACTGCTACATGGGAAGAGATCAAACAGATCTGTGACGACGCAATCAAATATGGAACAGCCTCCGTCTGCATTCCGCCTGCATATGTAAAACAGGTCAAAGAATATGTGCAGGACAAAATGGCAGTCTGCACTGTTATCGGTTTCCCGAACGGATACATGACTACAGCAACAAAAGAATTCGAAACAAAAGATGCTCTGGCAAATGGTGCAGATGAGATTGATATGGTCATCAACATCGGCTGGGCAAAAGACGGCAAGTTTGACGCGATCGAAGAAGAGATCCGCACTCTCAAAAAAGTCTGCGGTTCCAAGATCCTCAAAGTGATCATCGAGACCTGCCTTCTGACCGATGAAGAAAAGATCAAAATGTGTGAGGCAGTTACCAAAGCAGGAGCAGATTATATCAAAACCTCTACCGGATTTTCCAAGGCAGGTGCGACTTTTGATGATATCAAACTGTTTTCCGAGCACATCGGCCCGAATGTAAAGATGAAAGCAGCCGGAGGAATCTCTTCTCTGGATGATGCAGAAAAATTCTTAAGCCTTGGAGCAGATCGTCTCGGCACAAGCCGTATTGTCAAAATCATCAAAAACGAAGAAGCTACAGGCTATTAAGAAAGAGTTGAGCAGAAATATGAAGAAAATGGAACAGAAACAGATTCAGGAACTGATCGAAAAAGCGATCGGTATGATGGATTATTCTTATGTACCGTATTCACATTTTCATGTAGGTGCGGCATTGCTGGCAAAGAACGGTAAGGTTTATGGCGGCTGTAACATCGAAAATGCGGGATACACACCAAGTAACTGTGCGGAGAGAACTGCATTTTTTAAGGCAGTCAGTGAAGGCGTAATGGAGTTTGACGCTATCTGTGTGGTTGGTGGTATGAATAAAATTATGAAAGAATACGCAGCTCCATGTGGTGTTTGCCGCCAGGTTATGATGGAATTCTGCAATCCTGAAGAATTCCAGATTATTCTCGCAACCAGCAAGGACCAGTATGAGATTTTCACGCTGAAAGAACTTCTTCCGCTTGGATTTGGTCCAGATAATCTGAATAAATAAAAAAGCTGGAATAAAAATCCACGGCGTGATTGACGAAAACGCTTCAACGTGGTATACAGATAGAGTGACAACTGTAAGGAATAAAATACAGATGTCACTCTATTTTTGATTTTAAGAAACTTGGCGTGATCCCCGGTGGGTTCCGTCCCCGGTGGGTTCCGTCTGCCAGATGGCCATTATGAGGATATCATTCCACATTATTATGTACTGTAAAAGGAGGACATCATGTCATTAAAAAGAGCAGAAGAATATCTGGAAAATAAGGGATTTCTGGATCATGTGATCGAACTTGAGGAATCCACAGCAACGGTTGCGATGGCAGCAGAAGCACTCGGTGTAGAGCCGGGAATGATCGCTAAGACGATGTCCTTTTTGCAGGGAGAAAATGCGGTTCTGATCCTCACAGAAGGCACTGCAAGAGTCGATAATCGTAAGTATAAAGATACCTTTCATGTCAAAGCAAAAATGATCCCGTTCGATCAGGTAGAGGAAGTGATCGGACATGCCCCGGGCGGCGTGTGCCCGTTTGGAATCAACGATGATATTGAGGTTTATCTGGACGAAAGCTTAAAGAAATTTGACACCGTATACCCGGCAGCAGGCAACGACCACAGCGCAGTAAAACTCACGATCCCGGAACTTGAACAGGTCGCAGATGCAAACGGACAGGAAGCGTCCGGTCGTTGTGATCTGCCCGGGCGGTGGTTATGAAATGACCTCCGACAGAGAGGCAGAACTAATCGCCATGCAGTATCTTGCAAGAGGATATCATGCGGTGATCCTGCGCTACAGTGTAGCTCCGGCGAGGTATCCGCTGGCGTTAATGCAGCTTGCAAAAACGGTCGCATATTTAAGAGAACATGCAGGAGAATTCCATATTGATACGGACAAGATCATCCTCCAGGGCTTTTCTGCGGGAGGTCATCTGGCAGCGAGTCTTGGCGTATTCTGGAGGGAAAAATTCATCTCAGAAGCTCTGCATACAGATGCGGAAATGGTGAAGCCAAATGGAATGATCCTCAGTTATCCGGTCATTACATCTGGAAAATTTGCGCATATGGGTTCTTTTGAAGCTCTACTCGGAGAGAACAGTAATGATTCGGAAAAGAGAAAAAAACAGTCCCTGGAATTCCAGGTAACAGAGGATACTCCGCCGACTTTTCTGTGGCATACCGTTACAGATGATACCGTTCCGGTTGAGAATTCCATGCTGTTTTTTGAAGCATTGCGCAAACACAGAGTACCCGTAGAACTGCATCTATATCCGTCAGGCGGTCACGGCCTCAGTCTCGCAAACGAAGAAACCAGCCACGAAGATGGCGGCTGCATCCAGCCAGAATGCCAGTCATGGATAGAACTTGCGTGCACGTGGATTGGGAATTTATAAAAGAGAAAAAGGTGTTCCATAGATCGGAATGCCTTTTTCTTTTGTGAGATTTTTTGTAACGTTTCTGATACATACATCGTCATATATGTGAAGGAGGAAAACACCAATGCTGAATATTCAGGAGATATACGAACAATATTTCACCATCGTATACCGTTATCTGCTTTCGCTTTCGCATAATACCCATATCGCAGAGGAACTCACACAGGAAACATTCTTCAAAGCCCTGAAAAAAGTCGACGATTTCAGAGGCGACTGTGACCTGCGAGTGTGGCTTTGTCAGATCTCCAAAAACACATATTATGACTATCTGAAGAAAAATAAAAAGTATGCACCGGAATCTCAGGAAGAAACAGAGGATACTTTTGTACCGGATCTGCTTCAGAATTTTTCGGATAAAGAAACGGCATTTCAGGTTCACAAAGTACTGCACAGACTTGCAGAGCCGTACAAAGAAGTCTTTTCCCTTCGTGTGTTCGGAGAACTGTCATTTACCACAATCTCCTCGCTGTTTGGCAAAAGCGAAAGCTGGGCAAGAGTCACTTATCACAGAGCATGTAAGAAGATCAGGGAGGAATTAAACCATGAAGATTACCTGTAATATCATAGAAGACCTACTTCCGCTTTATGTGGACGATATGGTCAGTGAAGACAGCCGCCAGCTTGTAGAAGAACATCTCAAGACGTGTCCCGCCTGCAGAAAGATGCAGGAAGAAATGATGAGAGAAAATCGTCTGACAGCCACCGCGAAAGGAAACAATTTGACACAGACAAACAAAACAGAGGCAGAACCACTCCGAAAGATCCGTCGAAAGATCCGTAAGAAACGGATTGCATCTGTCCTTCTGGCGGTCATTCTCGTAGTGGCAGCAGGCGGAATCGGACATTACTGGTACTATGACAAAGAGAATTATATTTCCTGGGACGAGGCAGATATTTCCGTAAAAGACGGGAAAGTATATTCTACAGTCAATCCACTGGGACGGATGAGATCAATCCTGTCCGTGGATCAGAAAAACATATTCTATATGCTGTCAGAAACCATGTGGACCCGCAAAGAATACCCATCCGATCCGAATACAGAAAATGAGCTTTGGAATCTGCAGGATTTTCAGGAAGCATATGAGCGCGGAGCGGACGAATCTACAGATGAAACCTCGTTTCCAACAGGGATTGAACATGTCTATTATGTTGACCCGGAGAATGTAAAAGAAACTTTTGCACTTTGGGATTACCAGGATGAACCAGAGAAAGCGCAGCAGAAAGAAGAAGTGCTGGCAGCGAAATGTCATTTGATCTGGAGCGCAGATAACACGGAATCAGTGGATGCAGAAAGCACGGCGAAATAGGAATTGTTTGTGAATGTATAAAATTCTTCTTGCTTTATGTACGAAATCGTACTATACTATCAAGTACGATTTCGTACATTTTTTATATCAGGAGGATTTTTATGCATATTGAATTATCGGAGCACTTCACTTACAGCAAACTGCTCCGCTTCACATTCCCATCCATCATTATGATGGTGCTGACCTCCATCTATGGTGTTGTAGATGGATTTTTTATCTCAAACTTTATCGGCGCAGAGCCTTTTGCTGCGGTCAACATTGTCATGCCGTTCCTGATGATCTTCGGTGCGGTCGGATTTATGATCGGAACCGGAGGCAGTGCCCTCGTTGCCTACACTCTGGGCGTTGGCGATAAGAAGAAAGCGAACGAGATCTTTTCTCTGCTTGTTTATCTGCTGATCGGTCTGGGACTTCTGTTTACCGTAATTGGTGAGATCTTTGTCGGACCGATCTCGCAGTTTCTGGGTGCAGATGCCGAAATGATCCCATATTGTGTGACTTACGGCAGGATCCTGATGCTTGCCCTTGTTCCGTTTATGCTTCAGAATGTATTTCAGAGTTTTCTTGTCACAGCGGAGCGTCCGCAGCTTGGACTTGTTACAACATTGGTATCCGGTGTGTTAAACATCGTGCTGGATGCATTATTTATCGCAGTATTTCGATGGGGAGTGGCAGGTGCCGCATCTGCTACAGCACTCAGCCAGACGATCGGCGGCATTGTACCACTGACCTTTTTTATCATGTCAAGGAGCAGTAAACTTCGTCTTGGAAAAACACATATGGATCTGCGTGCGATCACAAAAGCCTGTACAAACGGTGCTTCCGAGTTTATGACAAATGTGTCTATGTCAATCGTAAATATGCTGTATAACTGGCAGCTGATGCGAATGCTCGGCACAAATGGTGTTGCGGCATATGGCGTGATCATGTATGTGAACTTTATTTTTCTGTCTATTTATATCGGCTATTCGATGGGAAGCGCACCGATCGTAGGCTACCATTATGGCGCAGGAAACAGAGACGAACTGAAGAATCTCTTCAAAAAAAGCCTCAGGATCATTCTGGTCATGAGCATAGTTCTGACCATAGCGGCAGAACTTCTGGCAAGACCGCTGTCGATGATCTTTGTAAGCTACGATACGGAACTTTTGGAAATGACAACCTATGCATTTGCCGTATATTCCATTTCCTTCCTTGTTTCAGGATATAATATCTATGCCTCATCGTTCTTCACGGCACTGAACGACGGATTTACTTCCGCGATGATTTCTTTTGGAAGAACGCTGATTTTTGAAGTGATCTGTGTTCTGGTACTTCCGATCCTGTTCGGACCATATGGGATCTGGTATGCAGTGATCGCGGCAGAAATTTTTGCACTGATCCTGTCGATCTTCTTCCTGATGCGCAACAGGAAAAAATACGGTTATATTTGATGGGAGGCGTAGTTCATGGAATCAAGATTTAAAGAATGGGTTTATATTGAAGGTCTGATGCAGAGTGCCTACCATGAGTCTGCACTCAAGATGAATCTCTCAGACAGTGAATTCTGGATTTTGTATGTTTTTAATTTTCATCAGGAAGGCTGCAACCAGAGCGTTCTCTACAAAGAAGCCTGCCTGACAAAATCCACCGTAAATTCAGCAATCCGCAAGATGGAGCAGAAAGACCTCCTCTACCTTACCCCAGGAGAAGGCCGCAATACAATGGTCTTCCTCACCGAAAAAGGCCGTAAACTGATGGAAGACACCGTCTACAAAGTCATCCAGATCGAAAACACGATCTACGATACCTGGACACCTGAGGAACAGAAACTTTTTATGAAACTCAACTGTGATTTCGCCGAGAAACTGCGGGATAAAATAAACGAACTTTGATAGCAGGGGCTGCCATATGGCAGTCCTGTTTTGACAACTCTAAGCTGCCTGTTTACAACAAACAAAAACTACGATAAAATATTCTTCTAAGAGCAAAGTTGAGGTGGCTGGTGTAGAGACGATTCTTCCGGCAGCACAGGCAATCCTGCCGTCCGTAGTCTACAAGATTTTTATGATCGGTGGACCGATTATGGCAATCATCACAACACTGAACGGAGTATTCAATGATGTCAGATATCCAATCGCACAGGCTGCAAAGGATGGCTGGCTTCCAAAAGGAATCCTGAAGGAAAATCGTTTTGGTGCACCATTTCTGATCTATACATACACATTGATCGTAGTACTGCTTCCGATCATTTTTGATATGAGCATCGTAACGATCACAAATATTTTCCAGGTGATCACATTTTTTATGAACGTAACAGTTGTATATGCGATCTCACGTCTTCCGCAGAAATATCCGGATGCCTGGAGCAAAAATAAATTCCATCTTAAAAAAGGCGGTATCCGTATTGAAACATCTATCTGGCAGCCGTCTGAAGAGGAGAAAAATGACTGATACATTTACAAGAACTGAACTTAATCCAATAAAACTGGCAGAAATGCTGGAAGAACTTGAGAATACAGTTGAACTGCACAGTATATCTGTTCGCTACAAAGGCGAGACTGTTCTGGAAGGAGCCTGGGCACCTTTTTCACTGAATGATCCGCAGATGATGCATTCCCTGTCAAAGATCGGAACCAGTATCTGTGTTGGTTTTGCTGTAGACGAAGGAAAACTTCATCTGGAAGATCATCTTCTGGATTATGTGAGAGAAGAGTTACCGGCGGCGTATGATGAAGCACTGGAAGATATTACAATTTATGATCTGCTTACCATGCAGGCAGGATCAACTGGCTGACAAGTCCGGAAGGACACAATACCGGCGGATGGGGAATGTATCTGACTGCGCCGCAGATTTCCGCACTGGCACAGCTTCTGCTTCAGAAAGGAAACTGGAAAGGCGAGCAGCTTGTACCATCCTGGTGGATAGAAGAAATGGGAAAACCGAGAGTAGAAATTCCGGGAGATGAAAAGAAAGCACTGACACATTATGCTTATCACATAAAAGCAGGAAAAGAAATCTTTGCGGCCGAGGGAGCATTTGGTCAGTATCTGATCTGTTTCCGTGATCTTCCGGTGGCAATTGGAATCACAGCAGGTGCGAGAGAATATTTTGCCGCAGATATCTGTCTGAAATATATAAAGGAAGCAGTTTCTGAACCATGCAAAGAGGAACAGCTGGAAGCAGCAGAGAAAGCACTTCGGACCAAGATAAACAGCCTGTCACTTGTACAGCCGGAAGGTGCATTTCGAACTGCCAGACAGGAGGCTGCAAGATTATTTGATCGCAAGATTCTTTTTACAGAAAATCCACGAAAGATCGAGAGCGCAGTGCTTACGAAAGAGGGATATAGAATTAAGATTGAAGCTGTGATCGACGGCGAACAGAAAGTGCTTTATGCTGGCTACAAAGCATGGAAATGTAATGATCTTTACCCGTCTGATTTTACAAAAAGATATCACAGCGTGGCTTATGCAATGGATGCAGAAGCACTGTATCTGTCCGTAGGACTTATAAATACTTCCTATAAAGAAGAATATTGTCTGTGGGTAAATTCAGAAGACAAAGTTATTGCAACCTGGCGTCCAAACGTAACTTATCTCCCGGAAGAACCGGATATGGTCTGGAAATTTACCGGAACCTTCGAATAAAAAATTAAAATACAGATCCGCAGAAATTGTGGGTCTGTATTTTTTTCACAAATCATAGAATCCAGCACGGCTTTGTGGTAAGATAAAACAAAAAGCAAGAAAGGACTGCACCAGAATGGGAAATTATCTGAATCCGGATAACAGTAAATTTCAGAGAGCTGTAAATTCTGATATTTATGTGGATAAAACAGGGTTGATAAAATATACAAATCGTGTGATAAATACCATGCAGGCATATGTCTGTGTCAGTAGACCGAGACGTTTCGGGAAATCTATGGCGGCAGATATGCTGACTGCGTATTACAGCAGAGGCTGTGATTCCAGAGAGTTATTTGCAGGTCTGGAAATTGCGGAAGACAAAAATTTTACCAGATATCTGAATAAATATGATACAATTTTTCTTAACGTGCAGGAATTTTTAAGCCGAAGCTCTAATGTGCAGGAACTGCTTACCAGAATAAAACAGAGAGTGATCCGAGAACTTGCAAGACTGTATCCGGATGTGGAGTTGTTTGATCCGGAAGATCTGGCAGAGACCATGCAGGATATTTATGCAGAAAGTAAATGCCCATTTATTCTTATTATAGATGAATGGGATTGCATTTTTCGAGAATTTAAGAATGACAAAGAAGCACAGGAGAAATATCTGGATTTTTTGCGTGATTTGATCAAAGACAAAAGTTATATCCATCTTGCATATATGACGGGGATTCTTCCTATCAAAAAATATGGCACACACAGTGCGCTGAATATGTTTGATGAATTTTCTATGATAGACCCGGGACCATTGGCTTCTTATGTTGGTTTTACAGAAGCGGAAGTAAAAAAACTCTGTGAAGAGTATCATATGGAACTTAGTGAGATCAGAAACTGGTATGATGGATATTCTTTTGAGGAAGTTTCTTCTGTATACAGCCCCAAATCTGTAGTCAGCTGTATGAGGCTTGGAAAGCTGGGAAATTACTGGAACCAGACAGAAACGTTTGAGGCTTTGCAGATTTATATTGATATGAACTTTGAAGGACTGAGAGACGATATCCTGAGCATGCTTGCCGGAGAGGAAGTTCCGGTAAATACTGGAAGTTTTACAAATGATATGACAACTTTCCGTACCGAAGACGATGTTTTGACCTTGTTGATCCACCTTGGATATTTGGGGTATCATTATTCTGCAAGATCTGTGTTTATTCCTAATGATGAAATCCGGGCAGAATATGTGAATGCAGTATCCGTATCAGATTGGGGAGAAGTATCGAAAGCACTCAAAAATTCAGCAGATACCCTGCAGGCAATCTGGCAGGGACGTGAAAAACAGGTCGCGGAGGGGATTCGGCAGGCACACTTTGAGACTTCGCATACTCAGTACAATGATGAAAATGCATTAAGTTATACGATTTCGCTTGCACTTTATGCCGCGCGGAATTTTTATACAGTTCATCGGGAACTCTCTGGTGGAAAGGGCTTTGCAGATTTGGTTTTTATTCCAAGAAAGCGATTTGCAGATAAACCGGCGTTGGTAGTAGAATTGAAATGGAACAAAGATGCAGTCGGTGCTATAGCACAGATCAAGGAAAGAGAATATTGTCAGAGCCTTGAAGAATATCATGGAAATTTGTTGCTTGTCGGAGTTAATTATGATAAAAAAACACAGGAACATAGCTGTAAAATAGAAGAGTACAGGAAGTAGATATCTTATCAGAAATTGTGGGGTGACGGCGATGGATGCGGCTACAATGGTAGCAATCAATAATCTGAATATGCTGACGGTGATGTCAGCAATGCAGCAGACACAGAATTTTATTACAATCATTGATAGTGAAAAGGAGTATGAGGATATGAGCGGTTCGATGTTAGATCAGTATGTAGGACGGGATTGTGTAGTAAGTCTTTTTAACGAAGTTGGTGCGATCAAGGGCAGATTCGTCGAGGCAGATGCCCAGTGGGTCAAAGTCGAAACACCAAAGAAAGGCACACAGCTTATCAACCGAAATATGATCCGAAATATTACGTTTGATAATAAATAGGAGAACACCGTGAACAATATAATCGAAATCAACGACATCACCGCGCCAGAATTAGACGTATACGCGCGGACATCGGAAGTGCAGCTTCTGCGGTATTATGAGCCGGAGCCGGGGCTGTTTATTGCGGAGAGTCCGAAGGTGATCGAGCGGGCATTAAATGCAGGGTATGAGCCGCTTTCTTTTCTGGTTGAGCATAAAGACCTGGAGGCTGAGGCGAAGCAGATCCTGGAGCGATATCCGGAAATTCCGGTCTATACAGCAGAATATGATGTCCTTGTGGGAATGACCGGCTACGCACTGGCACGCGGCATGCTCTGTGCCATGAAACGCCGCCGTCTTCCGTCTGTAGAAGGAATCTGCCAGAATACCAGCCGCATCGCAATCCTGGAGAATGTCGTGAATCCGACAAATATCGGAGCCATTTTCCGCAGCGCAGCGGCACTTCATATGGATGCGGTCCTTCTGACCAGCGGGTGCAGTGACCCGCTCTATCGAAGAGCCGCCCGCGTAAGCATGGGAACGATATTCCAGATTCCGTGGACATATTTTGACAAAAAATCCTCCTGGCCGGAAGAAGGAATGAAATCGATCCAGAACCTTGGCTTCAAAACCGTGGCAATGGCACTTCGTGACGATTCTTTCAGCATCGATGATCCGAAGCTCCTCGCGGAAGAAAAACTTGCCATCGTTCTCGGCACAGAAGGAGACGGTCTGGCATCTCAGACCATTGCAGACTGTGACTACACAGTAAAGATCCCAATGTCACACGGCGTCGATTCCCTGAATGTAGCAGCCGCAAGTGCCGTAGCATTCTGGGAACTTGGCAGGAAACGCTGAATATAAAAAGTTCTTGAAAAGTCTATTGTCTTTTCGAGAACTTTTTACTATAATGCAGAGGACAGTCTGTGAAATGGAGAAAAATTATGCTAAAAAAATTTACAAAATATGTTTTCCAAAGTGTAGCAAGTATGATGGGGCAATCCGTGTATATTCTTGCAGACACTTTTTTTATATCGGTCAGCTCAGGAGCAAATGGACTGGCAGTCCTCAACCTGATCCTGCCGGTTTTTGGAATCATGTTCGCAATAGGATCCATGATCGGGATCGGTTCTGCGACGAGATACGGGATCCGCAGAGCCAAAGGTGAAGAGGCGGATCATTATTTTACACAGTCGATCAGCTGGGCGGTACTTTTCAGCATTCCATTTATGCTGATTGGGATTTTCTTCCCGGATAAATTTCTGGCGCTCCTTGGAGCAGATGCAGAGCTGATCGCGCTTGGCAAAACTTATCTGCGGATCGTTCTTGTTTTTGCACCGTTTTTTATGTGCAATTATTCCGTTACCGCATTTGCACGAAACGATTATGCAACCTCAACCGTAATGGCAGGTTCCCTTGCCGGCAGTGCCTTCAATATCGTGTTTGATTACATTTTTATTTTCCCGGCAGGGCTTGGATTTTCCGGTGCGGCGCTGGCAACTGCTTTTTGTCCGTGTGTTACGATGCTGGTATGTTCCACGCATTATTTCAGCAAAAAATGCAACATCGGTTTCAAATGGAAAAAACTGTCTGTGCGGCATCTGATCTCCTGTTGTCAGCTTGGCGTGTCCGCGTTTGTGGGCGAAATTTCCTCCGCAGTGATCACGTTCATATTTAATATGCTGATCCTTGGACTTACTGGAAGCACCGGAGTTGCTGCATATGGAGTAGTAGCAAACCTCTCGCTTGTGGGAATGGCGATCATGAACGGTATGGCACAGGGCGCGCAGCCTCTGATCAGCGAAAGCTTCGGCAAAGGTGCATCTGGCGATGTAAAAAAACTTCTCCGCTGGGCACTGACCTGCGCAGCAGCAATAGAAATCGTCATGGTCGCACTGGTCTGGACCTTTACAGATCCGTTTATTGCAGTATTCAACAGTGAAAACAACCAGCTTCTTCTGGAATATGCACACACAGGTCTTCGGTTATACTTCCTGGGATTTTTGTTCGCAGGAGTCAATATCATGCTCGTTGCATATTTTTCCGCAACAGCAAACCCACGTCCGGCAATCATCGGCTCTCTGCTCCGAGGCGCGATCGCGATCGGAATCTGTGCGATCATACTTTCCAGGATTCTGGGAATGAATGGTGTATGGCTGTCCTTCCTGGCATCTGAAATGATCACCTTCGCAGTTATTCTGATTTTGTCGAAGTACAAGGAAAGCAGGAAAACAAATGAATACGCTTGAGATCCTGCTTCAGCAGATCGGCCTGTTTGTGATCTACATTCTGGCAGGCATGATCCTGGTAAAAACAAAAGTACTGAACAGTGAAACTCTTGATCCGATCTCAAGATTTGTGATCAAGATGGCACTGCCGGTGATGATTTTTGTCAATATCATAGACGGTGTGGAGCGGGATACACTTTTTCATTCCTTATCTATTCTGGTGATCGCAGCAGTGTTTTATATCTGCACGTTCATCATAAGTCTGGGAATGACAAAAATATTTCACCTGGGAGGCGACCAGGCGGGAATCTACCAGGCGATGTTTCTGTTTGGAAATGTCGGTTTCATGGGAATCCCGATCATCACGAGCATTTTTCCACAGAATGGAATTCTTTATGTTTCAGTATTTACCGTGATCGACCAGTTCATGTTGTGGACAATGGGAGTAAAACTGACCACTCCATGTGGAAAAGGGAAGTTTGATCCTCGGAAACTGGTCAATCCGGCAACGGTGGCGATTTTTGCGGCACTTTTTCTCGTAGTAACAGGGATTAAGATTCCGCAGCTTCTGGATACAGGACTGCAGAAGATAGGTGCGACCGCATCTCCACTTGCCATGATCTATGTGGGCGGCGTATTTGCGTGCATCGATATCCGCAGATATATAAAAGAACTTTCCCTTTACGGAATCGTACTGGTCAAGATGCTTCTGATCCCGGTCATCATGTATGGAGTTTTGAATCTATTTCCGATTTCAGAAGAGATCCATCTGACAATGGCTCTGATCGCAGGAATGCCGGCGATGACTTCTGTAGTTATGATGGCAAACAGCGCTGGCTCAGATGGAGACTATGCACTGGGCGGTGTGTTCGTGACGACGATATGCAGCATTGTGACACTGCCGTTTATCTGCTGGCTTTTGCAGTACATATTATAAGAAAAAAGAAGAAGATCAAACTTTGCCGAAATGGTTCTGGTAAGAGATTGATCTTCTTCTTTTGTCATTTGCGGGATATTACAGGTGAACAGTAATCTCAGATCACATTTGCAAGTCCCTTCTCAAGTGCAGTGATCTTATCATAAATAGCATCAGCGAGTGCAGCATGTCCAACTTCATCCATATGTTCACGGTCCGTAGTGCTTGGAGAAGCAAAATCAGCGGCATTCAAAAAAGCAGCATGATTTTGGAGTGCAACTTTACGGTATTCATTTGCGAGATTTCTGGAAACGACCTCAGATCTCTCATCGAATTCCGGGTCAAAATCCGCTTCTCCGACACCATGACCAAGATGGATCGGAGAGACGACAAGCAGATCAAAGTGCTGAGATGCATTGAGCCGTGCTTTACGGATCACCTGATCCAGACCTCGGGCGATTACACTGGCGGATGCACCATAGCGGGTCTTGCAGTCGTTCGTTCCGAGCATGATGATTACGAGATCGAGAGGATTGTGCATTTCCACAGTGACACCGATCATATCCAGCCCCCGGCGGCTCTCGCGGAGCTCATCCTGAAAGACAGTAGTCCTGCCGCAAAGTCCTTCCTCTATAATATGATATTCTGGACCAAGCTTCTTCTGAAGAAGAGCAGTCCATCTTGTATTTTCATCAAAGCGTCCGGTCTTATCCGGCTTGTATCCCCAGGTATTAGAATCGCCAAAGCATAAGATATTCATGAGATCACACTCCTTAATCAAACAAAAACCATATAAACATACTAAATAAATATGTTATATATAATAAACGCTTTTTCAGGAAATGTCAATGTACTTTCCGTCAATATTTTATTTTCTCACCGCATTATCATAGAAACGGAAATGATCCGGGCGGTGGCGGGACTGGGTGTACTCAAACATTACGCCGTCACTGTTATACGTCTGGCTGCTGACGACAGCGACACAGTTGTAGTCCCGGATATTCAGGTCGAGATATTTTTCATCGATCTCTGTCACTTTTTCGACGGTCATGATCCTTTTGCTGTTGACGATTCATATGATGCGCGGAACTCCTTATATTTATCAGGGAGAAGAGCTTGGAATGACAAATGCTCATTACAGCGATATTTCCCAGTATCGTGATGTGGAAAGTCTGAACTATTATGAGATCCTTCTTTCAGAAGGAAAGTCAAAGGAGGAAGCACTGGAAATCCTTGCAGCAAAATCCAGAGACAACAGTAGAACTCCAATGCAGTGGTCGGCAGATGTAAATGCAGGTTTTTCAGAAGCGGAACCATGGATTTCTGTAATTGATAATTATAAAGAAATCAATGCGGAAAAAGAAATGCAGGATCCGGATTCTATTTACTCTTTCTATAAGAAACTGGTCGGACTCCGCAAAGAGAAAGCAGTGATCTCTGAGGGAACGATTGAATTTTTTGAGAGAGAAAATGCAGATGTTTTATTATTTCATCAGAAAACCAGGATACCGAGGTGCTCCAGAAGGATCTTGAGCCCAAGGAGAACAAGGATCAGGCCGCCGATAAACTCAGCTTTGCTCTTGTATCTGCTTCCGAAGAAGTTTCCAACAACAACTCCGGCGATGGAGATGACCATGGTTGTGATCCCGATGATGGTGATCGCTTCTACGATCGGAGTTCCGAGGAAAGCAAATGTGATTCCGACAGTGAGTGCGTCAATACTGGTTGCGACAGCGAGAACAAGCATGTTTTTGTGGTCGATCGGTGCGTCCATGACATCGACAACTTCCTCTTCGTTCCATTCCCGGACTGCTTCGATCATCATTTTGCCGCCGATGAAGCCAAGCAGGATGAATGCGATCCAGTGGTCAATGCTTGTGATATATTTCTGGAACTGGCTGCCGAGGAGCCAGCCGACAAACGGCATCAATGCCTGAAATCCGCCGAAGTAAAGCCCGATGATGAGTGCCTGTTTCTTGTTCAGCTTTCTCATACCGAGCCCCTTACAGACAGAAACTGCAAAAGCATCCATAGAAAGCCCAACACCTAACAAAAATAGTTCAATAACGAGTGCCATAACAAAATCTCCTTTTCCTTTTTTCTTAAGAAAGTATCTGAACACGCAAAAAGACTCACGTATGCAGCAAAACAGTACAGACGTACAAAAGCGCTGTATGTATTGTTTTGCTGCATACATGAGTCTCATTCATTAAGATTTGCCAGGTACAAAATACCAGTATGTTGACAAATCACACGTTCCTTCGTGCAAATTACTCCCTCACGTAAACTGATTGAGTTTATTTATATCCTGAGATTTGACCTCAGTCGATTGCTCCAACTATAACAAATACGGTGACTCCTGTCAATAAATTTTTTCAATAAAAAAGAAGCAATTGCATAAAGTATGGCATGTGGTTATACTGTTTATGAATAAAGTTAAATAAAACTAACTTAAAATATAAATAAGGAGGAATTAAGTGATGGATATGAATGCGTTTTACGGGATACTGATCCCGTTCATAGGTACCTCGGCGGGAGCCGCCTGCGTCTTTTTTATGAAAAAAGATCTCAACGCCTATGTGCAGCGGTGTCTAACCGGTTTTGCAGCAGGGGTGATGGTAGCGGCTTCGATATGGAGCCTTTTAATTCCGGCGATCGATCAGTCAGTGGAAATGGGAAAATTTTCATTTGTTCCGGCACTGATCGGTTTCTGGATAGGGGTACTTTTTCTGCTGATGCTGGATCACATCGTGCCGCATCTGCATCAGCACAGTGACCAGGCAGAGGAACCAAAAAGCTGTCAGCAGAGGACGACCATGCTGGTGCTTGCGGTCACGCTTCACAATATCCCGGAAGGAATGGCGGTGGGCGTAGTCTATGCCGGATATCTGACAGGGAAAGCGCAGATCACCATGATGGGAGCGCTGGCACTTTCTCTTGGAATTGCGATCCAGAACTTCCCGGAAGGTGCGATCATCTCCATGCCGCTTCGCTCTGAAGAAATGGGAAAAACAAAAGCTTTTGTCGGCGGTGTGTTATCAGGAATCGTGGAGCCGATCGGAGCAGTGCTGACAATTCTTGCAGCCGGGCTGATCGTTCCGGCACTGCCGTATCTTCTGAGCTTTGCGGCAGGAGCCATGCTCTATGTTGTTGTCGAGGAACTGATCCCTGAAATGTCTGTGGGAGAGCATTCGAATATCGGAACGATCTTCTTTGCGGTGGGATTTTCACTGATGATGGTTCTGGATGTGGCATTGGGATGAGCGTAGAATGGAATCACTGATGGTTTTTCTTTTTGACATGCGGGCAATAAAAAAGCTGCCACAGAGGGCAGCTTGCAGGTGTGTTTTGTTGTCTTATCTGAAGGAAATGGACGGTACTGAATTGACAGCAGTGTGAGATTTTTTTACAGTACCGCGATAGATATAGAAGATACCGCCGAAGAATCCGAAGATCAATCCCGCATATCCACCGGTGCAAAGAACAACTGTTGCTTTGACAAGCACAGCCACCTGGAGGAACGGACAGATCAGAGCACCAGCAAGAAGTCCGATCACTGTCCATCCAAGCACCAGAACAGGGAGAAAAACGGATGCGGTAGTATGTTTCTTTGTATTTTTTTTGATATGATTCCATAAAGTCTTATACATTGTAATCCCTCATTTCTTAATGAAAGCAGTTGTTTTTTTGATTTGTTTTCATTATAAAGAGAAATTGTAAAATGCAAATGCAGAGTAATGCAAAATCTATGTAAAATTATGGGTTTTGATCAAATCAGGTAAGCAGTGAAGCAGACCTCGGGTTAGTTTATTAGCATCGGATATAAGAGAAGAAAGATTTTTCGATGCAGAAATCCAGGATAACCATTGTTTCTCTGATTGTATATGATCAATTATTCACAGAGAATTGATAATCTATTAAATCTTGCTGTGGAGGTTATAACGCAGAAACGGGTGAAGCAGAAAATGGAAATCAATGTATTGGAAAACTGCTAGAATATACTGGAAAAAGAGGAGCATATAATAAAGTAAATGTGCTATCTGAAATGAGATCTTTATGCCGGATCAGAAAATAGATAATCTTCTTAATCTTGCAATGGAGGCAACGCCACAGGAACGGGCAAAATCGGAAAATCTGAATGTTGGGTACGATTCAGCCACAAAAGTATGGGATGTGATCATAAAATACAGCGGACCGGAAAGTGGCCTTGGCGGTGATGGAATTCAGGTAGTTCCGCTGTTTGGAGGTTATGCAGTAGTGACTTTACCGGAATCAGAAATTGATGCATACTCAGACAGAGAACAGATTGAATTTATAGAAAAGCCCAAGCGACTTTATTTTGAGACGCTTCAGGCGAGAGAGGCGAGCTGCATCCTGCCGGTACAGGCTGGTGCAAACGGATTGACCGGCGAAGGGATTCTGGTTGGCGTTGTGGATTCCGGAGTGGACTATTTTCATCCGGATTTCAGAAATGAGGATGGCAGCAGCCGGATCCTGCGATTATGGGATCAGAGTCTGGATGGAAAGCCACCAAGAGGTTATGTGACAGGAACTGAATATACGAAAGAAGAAATAGATAAGGCGCTTGTACTTGGGGAAACTGAGGGCAGGCGCCTTGTTCCATCCAGAGATTTCAGTGGACATGGGACAGCAGTTCTTGGAATCGCGGCGGGAAATGGGAGAGCATCAGGAGGAGTAAATCGCGGTGTGGCCTATGAAAGTGATCTACTCGTTGTAAAAATGGGAAATGCACGGGAAAATTCTTTTCCACGGACAACGGAACTGATGGAGGGGATTGATTATCTGATCCGGCAGGCGGTGAAGATGGGAAGACCGATTGCTATAAATATCAGCTTTGGGAATAACTACGGTTCACATCAAGGGGATTCTCTGCTGGAAACATATCTCAGCAACGCAGCGAATGTAGGACGTTCTGTCATCTGTGTAGGAAGCGGAAATAATGGAAATGACCGGATCCATACGGCGGGACAGCTTCGACAGGGACAGACAGAAACTGTGGAAATGAGTATTGGGACTTATGAGACAACTTTGAATCTGCAGTTATGGAAAGCCTATGCAGATGAGATCGAGATTTCCATAGAAACGCCATCTGGCGAAAGACTGCCAACACTTTCGGAAAAAATCGGCACACAGAGATACCGTGCAGGGGAAACAGATTTATTGATTTACTACGGAAAGCCGGGACCTTTTCAGGTAACGCAGGAGATTTATTTTGATTTTATCCCTGTAGAGACATACCTCACCAGTGGAATCTGGAAGATTCATCTGCATGGCAGACGAATCCGGGAGGGTAATTATAACCTGTGGCTTCCGGGGGGAAATGTCCTGAACCCAGTGACCGGATTTTACCGTCCGATCGCTGCAGAAACACTCACGATCCCATCCACTGCAGCCAAAGTGATCACCGTAGGAGCCTATGACTCCAGACTAAACGCCTACGCCGATTTCTCCGGCCGCGGCGGATCGAATCTCTCATTCCCCAAACCGGATCTCGTCGCCCCCGGAGTAAACATCACCGCCCCCACTCCCGGCGGTGCCTATACCACTGTCACCGGAACTTCTTTCTCCACTCCCTTCGTCACCGGCTCCGCCGCCCTCCTGATGGAATGGGGCATCATACAACGAAACGACCCATTCCTCTGGGGCGAGAAAGTCAAAGCCTACTTAAGACGAGGCGCGCAGCCCCTGCCCGGATTTAATGAGTATCCGAATGAAGCGGTGGGGTGGGGGGAGGACGTTATAATAAGGTTACATTGAAGAAAGTCAGTAAAATCAAGTG
>OHYD01000007.1_pt1 | contig 149813 bp, 155 predicted proteins | sample 1580191 | NCBI WGS metagenome assembly OHYD01 (sample SAMEA3882510, study PRJEB24775) | human gut metagenome | biome: human-associated habitat; feature: intestine environment; material: feces | place: Netherlands | collected 2009/2010 | reverse complement strand
TTATTGTATTAGAGCGTGTCTGGAAAATCATTCCCACAATCTGCACGCCCCACTTTGCGGGATATTTCACCTGAATTCAGTTGCCGTAGTTAGAGCGTGTTTGGAAAATCATTCCCACAATCTGTACGCCCCACCTTACGGGACTTTTATAAATAAATACTACTTTATTATAGCGAAGTGTAAAAGTTTTGTAAACCGAAAGCATTGGAATTGACAAAAATTCATGTTCAAATTATAATGATGTTTGAGTCTTTGTGAAAATAAAGAGTAAACGTAACTGTTCAGTAATCTCTTGCAGAAACTCTGAATAGTTGCAGATTTATTGTTACTGAGAACAGAGTAAACAGTAACAATCTATTGAGGGGAAATCGAGAAAAAGAAGGGAAGTGTGGATCGTGGTAAGGATTTTTAAGACAATCGATGGCGCTATCCATGAAATACAGGAACCACAGGAGGGCTGTTGGATTGCGCTGACGAATCCTACGGCAACAGAAATTTTTGAAATTTCCGAGCAGTTTGGGATAGAGGTGGACGATTTGCGCGCACCTTTGGATGAGGAAGAGCGTTCCCGTATAGAAGTGGAGGACAATTATACCCTTATCCTTGCAGATGTACCTGCGATTGAAGAACGTAACGAGAAGGACTGGTATGTGACCATTCCTCTTGGTATTATCGTGACTCAGAAGATGATCTTTACTGTATGTCTGGAAGACACACAGGTTCTGACAAGATTTATGGAAGGCAGGGTAAGAAACTTTTTTACCTATATGAAAACCAGATTTATTCTGCAGATTTTGTACCGTAATGCCAGCATGTATCTGAGATATCTGCGTATTATAGATAAGAAGAGCGAGCAGATTGAGGAGAAACTTCATCTGTCTACAAGAAATCAGGAATTGATGGAACTTCTGGAACTGGAGAAATCACTGGTATACTTTACCACATCTCTGCGTTCCAATGAGATGGTTCTGGAGAAACTTCTGAAGGTGGAGAGTATCAAGAAATATCCGGAGGATACAGAGCTTCTGGAGGATGTTATCATTGAGAACAAGCAGGCTATCGAGATGGCTAATATTTACAGCGGTATCCTCAGCAGTATGATGGGAACTTTTGCATCAGTTATTTCCAATAACCTGAACATTGTCATGAAGGTTCTGGCTGTTATTACCATTGTTATGAGTATTCCGACTATTGTTTTCAGTGCGTATGGTATGAACCTGAGTGCTGCGGGAATGCCGTTTTCCAGGACACCATGGGGATTTCTTATCGTTATCATCCTTTCTGTAGTGGCAAGTATCATTGCAGCGATATTTCTTTCCAGGAAGAAGTTTTTCTGATTTTGTGTCTGAACTGAGAGGCAGTTATTCGGTGCAGAATTACGCAGAGAAAGCAGATTGTGGATATCCGCTGTAACGAAAGAACGAATAGCATTTTGTGAGAAAAGGAGATTTATGAAATTTATTGACAAACTGGAACGAAAATTTGGAAATCGCGGGATTGAGAATCTTACGATTTATATTATTGTAAGTTATGTACTGGGATATGCATTGATGTATATTAATCCGGGGGCTCTTTCCATGTTGAGTTTGAATGTCTCTGAAATCCTGCATGGTCAGATATGGAGACTTGTTACATGGATTATTTATCCGCCGAGTACGTCATCTGCTTTATGGTTTGTGATTGCGATATTGTTCTTTTATTATCCGATCAGTGCATCGCTGGAACGTACATGGGGATCATTCAGATTTACTGTATATATTTTATCTGGAATGATTTTTACAGTAATTTCTGCGTTTATTTTGTATTTTATCACAGGTGGAGTGTTAGATGCTTATCTGAATGGATCACAGTTTTCAACGTATTATATCAGTCTATCTATTTTTCTGGCATATGCGCTGACATATCCGGATATGAAGGTTTTACTGTACTTTGTAATCCCGATCAAGATGAAGTGGATGGCGATTGTATATGCTGCTCTTGTGGTATATGATATTGTCAGATATTTTATGGGAGGAGCATGGTTTATGGCACTGCCGATCATCGCATCCTTACTGAACTTTATCATTTTCTTCCTTGGTACAAGAAATCTTAACCGATACAATCCGAAGGAAATCCATCGCAGAAATCAGTTTAAGAGAGCAATGGGAGAAAGTAAGACCGTTCCCTTCCCGGGTGGCAGCAAGTCAGGGGAAGTGACGAAGCACAAATGTGCAGTCTGTGGCCGTACAGAGAAAGATGATCCGAATCTGGAATTCCGTTTCTGTTCCAAATGTAACGGAAACTACGAGTACTGTCAGGATCATTTATATACACATATACACAAGAAGTAAGAGGAGAAAAGATTATTATGAAAAAAGTACCATTTGTCACCCTGGATAAACTTCAGGAAATCACTGCGCAGTTTCCTACACCTTTCCATCTTTATGATGAAAAAGGTATCCGCGAGAATGCAAAGGCAGTGAAAGAAGCATTTGCATGGAATAAGGGCTTCAAAGAATTCTTTGCTGTGAAGGCAACTCCAAATCCATTTCTGATCCAGATCCTTCAGGAGTATGGCTGTGGCTGTGACTGTTCTTCCATGACAGAGCTGATGATGTCCAAAGCAATCGGATGCAAAGAGGGAGATATCATGTTTTCTTCCAATGATACACCGGAAGAAGAATTCAAATATGCAAATGAAATCGGCGGGATCATCAATCTTGATGATATCACACATATCGAGAGCGTAGAAAGAGCCGTAGGATATATTCCGAAGGTGATCAGCTGTCGTTATAATCCGGGCGGAGTGTTTAAGATCAGCAACGATATTATGGACAACCCCGGAGATGCCAAATATGGTATGACAACAGAGCAGATTTTTGAAGCATTCAAGATCCTGAAGGAAAAAGGTGCCGAGGAATTCGGTATCCATGCATTCCTTGCAAGCAATACTGTGACAAATGAGTATTATCCGATGTTGGCGAAAGAGATGTTTGAAATGGCAGTGAAACTTCAGAAGGAGACAGGTGCTCATGTGAAGTTTATCAACCTTTCCGGTGGTGTGGGAATCGCTTACAAACCAGATCAGACTCCGAATGATATCAGAGAAATCGGTGAGGGTGTCCGCAAAGTATACGAAGAAGTACTTGTTCCGGCAGGAATGGGTGATGTTGCAATTTATACAGAAATGGGACGTTTCATGATGGGACCGTATGGCTGCCTGGTAACTAAGGCAATCCATGAGAAGCATACTCATAAAGAATATATTGGTGTGGATGCGTGTGCTGTAAACCTGATGCGTCCGGCAATGTATGGCGCATACCATCATATCACTGTTATGGGAAAAGAAGACCAGCCATGTGATCATATGTATGATGTGACAGGTTCTCTCTGCGAAAACAATGATAAGTTTGCAATTGACCGCTATCTTCCGAAGGTTGATATGGGAGATCTTCTTGTGATCCATGATACAGGAGCTCATGGTTTTGCCATGGGATATAACTACAATGGTAAACTGAAATCTTCTGAGATCCTTCTCCATGAAGATGGAAGTTTCGAGATGATCCGCCGTGCCGAGACACCGAAGGATTATTTCGCAACATTTGACTGCTTCCCGATTTATGAGAAATTACTGGAAGATATGGAATAATGCTGTGATTATTCTGTAATTTACTGTCCTGTGGTATTGCCGGGGCAGATAGGACATAAAAACACACAAAAAGAAAGGTACTGATCTGTGCATGATGCTGGAAGGTTAGTGCCTTTCGTTTTGCATGGAGAAACAGTGATTTCAGAAGAATGTACTGTAAAAATTTTGTCTGTTCGGAGGTAGACGTATGATTAAATATGAATATGAAACAGGAATGTGTAAACAACTGCATTACAATGGTCTGTGGAGTGTACAATATGAGGGTGTTCCCGGACATTTTAAAAAAGTAAAGATGGTCTGTCCCTGCATCAGAGACGAATGTGATCAGGATTGTGAAGTGTTTAGGAACATACCGGAAATAAAAGCAGCAGATCAGGAATGGCATATGAGAGATGAGAGATAGAATAATGGGAGATAAGAAAAAAGAATACAGAGACAAAAGAACAGGCATGCAGACTGTAAGGTCTGCCATATTTGCTATTGTGCTTATAATTACAGGTTTTATCAGTATAATATCTGTGGCAGATAATACTTATGCAGCAGACGAATATCGAGTGCATAAATCTGAGGTGGTTGTAAAGACCGGTGCCACTTATACAGTAAAGATCCTGAATCATGATACAAAAGTGAGTCCAAAGAAGTTTAAATGGACCAGCAGTAACTCAAAATGTGTAAAGGTTATAAATGGCAGGATATATGGTTTAAAGCCCGGACAGGCAACGATCACAGCACAGATGAGTGGACTGAAAGTAAACTGCGAGGTTTTTGTCTGTAATAAAACGGAAACAGTTCTTTTTAAGAAATACAAAAAACAGGTGAAAGTAACGGCAGGAAAGACAATTATTCTGGAGCCGCAGAAGTATGGAAAAAGGCTGACTTATACTTCTTCTGATAAAACGGTGGCAACTGTATCAAAGAAAGGAAAAGTTACTGCAAAAAAGGCGGGAAATGTCAAAATCACCAGTGTTTCTTATGGTACTGACAGGTATGTATCAGAGATAGAAGTGATCGTCCTGCCGGCAGCGTCAGAAACTCCGGAAATTACGCCTACACTGACGCCGGATGAACCAGCACCATCTGTGACCCCGGAGCCGACGGTAACGGTCACGCCAACTCCGAAAATCACACCTGCACCGGAAGATGAGGAAAAGTTCCGGAAACCCCTGGATGGAGTTACTCATTATATTTTGCACAGAGGTGAACAGACAGAAGCACCTGAGAATTCCGTGCCTGCCTTTGAGATGGCAGGACGCAATGGGGCGGAGTTTGTGGAGACAGATGTGAGAGAGACCGCAGATGGAGTTCTGGTTGTCTCTCATGATGATTCTTTGCTGCGGATGTGCGGGGAGGACAGGCTTATTTCAGAGATGACTTATGAGGAGATAAAGCAGTATCCGATTATAAATGGAAGAAATGCTTCGCAGTATCCGGGTAATCTTATTCCTACACTGGAACAGTATATTGCATGCTGCAATAAGTACTCTGTGACGCCGGTGATTGAAATAAAGTCAATCCGTACGGAAGAAGCCATGAATTTGTTTATGCAGCTTCTGACTGAATCACAGAAAGAGCCGGTAATCATCTGTTTCCGCATAGAAACACTTGGTAAACTGCGTGAGATGGGATTTACAGGGAAATTGCAGTGGATTCGTACAGTGCGCATGAATGCTTCTATGATACAGCAGTGTAAGAAATATGATCTGGACATAAGTGCAGAGTATAAAAATATCAGTATGAATGATATCAACAATGCCCATCAGAATGGAATCCGCATATCCGTATGGCTTTGCCGGAATGAGGATATGGTAGACATTTTCAGGAAAATGGGTGCGGATTATATCACGTATGAGAAGTGGAATACAGATGAAGTAAAAATACGACAGGATTAGCAGAAAATCAAGGTAGACATTTAGCAGAAAAATAAGTAAAATACAAGATGTAGATATAAATTGTAAGCAGAACAGTAACAGTTCACTATTGCTATAAGAAAGGACTGAACAGTTGTATATATTTTATATACTGCTGAAAAAGAGGAGGAGAGAGTAATGAAAAAAATAGCAGCTATGGTGCTGGCAGGTGTTCTGGCAGCAGTTCCGGTTAGTACGGCCGGTGCAGCGGAATTTCAGGATGGAGCAGATACACAGAATTTCATCTGGGCAGCCGGAGAGGAAACTTCAACAGACACAGATGAAAGCAAAGGGGTAAGTGCAAATGACAGTGTCGTTGAAGGACTTGACAAACCTCTGGTTTTCTATCCCAACACTTACTATAAATTTAATGTGACCGGTGCCGGAACGCAGAATACGAATCCTGTTGAGGGAGATGTCAGATGGACACCATTATACTGGAGTCTTTCTCTCAAGCCGCAGGAAAGCGATATTCACAGGAAATGGGAAATCGGTTCTGCAAAGGGTATTTATACAGAGGTGGAACGTGCATACAATATATATGTCTTTTTCCAGAGAGAAGAATATACAGGAGGTATATGGGAGAAAAACGATATTGTACAACCTGTGAGATATCAGTTCAATGCAGCTCCGTTAACTGAACAGGGTGGAAGCTATAAGTACCTGATAGGTGGAATTGGCTATAAGATTTTGAATGAAAGAGAAGTAAGCGTTACAGGTCTTGCTGCGGAATATAATGTGATACAGATTCCGGCTACAGTTGTGATCAATGATAAAGTTTATAAAGTAACTACAATTGACAAGAATGCCTTCAGCGGGAACAAAGAAATTACAGATGTTATTTTTGGAAATAATGTAACAACGATTGGAAAATATGCGTTCAGCCAGTGCCCGAATCTGCGGAACATAAGATTTGGCAGCAGAGTAAAAAGAATTGGCAGCAACGCATTTGCACAGTGTACAAAACTGCGAAATTTTATACTTCCTGCCAGTGTCAGACATATAGATGCCAGAGCTTTTTACCAGTGCCCGGCAGTCAAAGTGATCAGGATCAACAGTACAGCACTGAACTATGTTGGAAAAAAAGCTTTTGCGGTCAACAAAACCGTAACTATCAGACTTCCTGAGAAGCTGTTTGCCAGATATCAGAAACTGATCAAGGCAAGTAGTGTGTATTCTAAAACGAGGTTTGTGAAATATTAAAAAAAACTCAAAAATGCCCTTGCCATTTCGACAAAAACGTGATATGATAATACTCGTTTCAATGCCGGCATGTCGGAATGGCAGACGAGGCAGACTCAAAATCTGTTGTGGGCAACCACGTGTGGGTTCAAGTCCCACTGCCGGCATTAAAAAGTAAGCGAAGCCTTTGTTTGTGAAGGTTTTCGCTTTTTTTATTTGCCGTATTAAACAGTTCAGATAATTCTAAAATCTTTATGAAATTTATCTCGCTTTTCTTGAAAAAGAGATGAATAAGTGATATGGTACATCATAACAAAACGAAATGGAGGAAAAGCCAATGAACCTTGATAATAAAAAGCCTGGCAGAAAACCGCTTTATGTATATTATATCATTGCGGCAGTTATTATCATTCTTCTGAATGTGCTGTTACTTCCTGCAATTGAGGGACGAAAGGTACAGACGACTGATTACAGTACTTTCCTGACAGGAGTAGAGAAGGATTACGTTAAGACAGTAGAAATTCAGGATGATTATATTTATTATGTAGCAGAGAGTGACGGACAGGAGGGTTATTTCAGAACTGTCAAGATGAATGATCCTGACCTTGTAGACCGTTTGCATGATGCAAATGTCAAGTTCGGTGCAGCAGCACCACAGCAGACATCTATCTGGATCAGTCTGATCGCAGGATATGTACTGCCGATTGCCATCTTTATCCTTCTTGGAAGGTGGCTCAGCAAGAAGATGATGAGTTCCATGGGCGGAGGTCCCGGTGGGGCAATGTCATTTGGAAAGAGTAATGCGAAAGTATATGTGAAATCATCTACGGGAATCAAATTCTCAGATGTAGCGGGAGAGGACGAAGCCAAGGATCTTCTGACAGAAATCGTAGATTATCTTCATAACCCGCAGAAATACAGAGAAATCGGTGCATCTATGCCGAAAGGAGCCCTTCTTGTAGGCCCTCCGGGTACAGGTAAAACACTTCTTGCAAAAGCGGTAGCCGGTGAAGCGGAAGTTCCGTTCTTCTCCATTTCCGGTTCTGAATTCGTGGAAATGTTTGTTGGTATGGGCGCTGCCAAGGTGCGTGATCTTTTCAAACAGGCGAATGAGAAAGCTCCATGTATTGTATTTATCGATGAGATCGACACAATTGGCAAGAAACGTGATGGTGCCGGATTTACAGGCGGCAATGATGAGCGCGAACAGACTCTGAACCAGCTGCTTACAGAGATGGATGGTTTTGACGGCTCCAAAGGTGTTGTGATCCTTGCGGCAACCAACAGACCGGATTCCCTTGATCCCGCACTTCTTCGTCCCGGACGTTTTGACAGACGTATTCCTGTTGAACTTCCGGATTTAAAAGGACGTGAGGAAATCCTTAAAGTCCATGCAAAGAAGATTAAGATTGCAGATTCCGTACGTTTTGATGAGATTGCGAAAGCTGCAGCCGGAGCTTCCGGTGCAGAACTTGCAAATATTGTCAATGAAGCAGCACTTCGTGCAGTACGTGACGGCAGAAAATTTGCCACTCAGGCAGATTTTGAGGAGAGTATTGAGGTAGTTATTGCAGGATATCAGAAGAAGAACAGAGTTCTTTCCAATAAAGAAAAACTGATAGTTGCTTATCATGAAATCGGACATGCGCTGGTTGCAGCAAAGCAGACCGAATCTGCACCGGTCCACAAGATCACTATTATTCCGCGTACATCAGGAGCACTCGGATATACCATGCAGGTGGATGACGGAGATCATTATCTGATGACAAAGGAAGAACTTGCAAATAAGATAGCGACCTTTACAGGCGGTCGTGCCGCTGAGGAACTGATCTTCCACTCTATTACAACCGGAGCATCCAATGATATCGAACAGGCGACTAAGCTTGCAAGAGCAATGATCTCCAGATATGGTATGAGTGAAGACTTCGATATGGTTGCCATGGAGAATGTGACAAATCAGTATCTGGGCGGAGACTCCAGCTTAAGCTGTTCTTTTGAGACACAGACTCTTCTGGATAAGAAGGTTGTGGAGCTTGTCAGGATGGAACACCAGAAAGCACTGAAAATCCTTCAGGACAATATCGGAAAGCTCCATGAACTTGCAAAATATCTGTATGAGCATGAGACAATTACAGGTGAGGAATTTATGAAGATCCTGAATGCACCTGTACAGGCTCCCACTGTAGTGGCAGAATCTGAAAGTAATACAAAGTCTGAGAACAATGCAGAATCCGAAAACAGTACAGAAGCTGATGCAGATACATCTTCCGGGAAAGTGAATCTGCAGAAGTGATATTTTCTCAAGATATACAAGCCAAAAGTCCATTGCCGCAGGCAATCCGGAAATTTGGTTATGTCACTGAAAACTGAGTGAACAGCAATGAAAGCAGCAGAGGCGATTTGAGCTTCTGCTGCTTTTCCTTGCCAATTAACTCCGGTTCGGTTATAATTCGTAATAGTGAACGCAGCATCCTGGATGTTTTTTGGAAGAAAGAAGGGAATGAAGATGGATTGCCGAACTGCAGAAGGAATGGTGAGTAGTTATATTAAACATGATCTTCCACTAAATGAACTGGAAGAGTTTCTCGATCATGTACAGAATTGTTCTTCCTGTTATGATGAACTGGAAACATATTTTATTGTACATGAGGTAACACAGCAGCTTGATGATGACAGCAGCGATTCGGTTCTGGATTTCAAAAAACTGCTGGAACAGGATATCCGGAAATCCAGAAGATATATCCGCAAGAAGAAAGCCAGTTGGCTGATGTTTGGAGTAAGTATATGCCTTCTGATCGCTACGATTGCGGCAATATTGATTTTTGTAATGATGGAGACGAATTACATTCTATAAAGACACTGGAGGATTTTATGAGCGAAAAAATATTACTGATTGACGGACACAGTATTCTGAACAGAGCTTTTTATGGTCTGCCGGATCTTACAAATTCAGAAGGAAAACACACAGGGGCAGTATATGGTTTTCTGAATATCCTTCTTCGGACGATCGAGGAAGAGAAGCCTCAGTATCTGACAGTGGCATTTGACCTGAAGGCACCGACTTTCCGCCATAAGATGTTTGAAGCATACAAGGGAACACGTAAACCCATGCCTGAAGAACTGAGAGAGCAGGTACCGCTGATTAAAGAAATGCTTACTGCAATGGGTGTGAATGTTGTGACAAAAGAAGGCTACGAAGCGGATGATATTCTGGGAACTCTGGCCAGGAAAAGCGAAGCGGCAGGAATGGATGCGACAATCCTTTCCGGTGACAGAGATCTGCTTCAGCTTGCGACAGATAAGGTTATGATCCGTTTGCCAAAGACTGTAAGGGGCAAGACCACCATAGAGGATTATCATGCACAGCAGGTGATCGAGAAATATCAGGTGACACCTCCCCAGATCATTGAGTTAAAGGCTCTGATGGGTGACAGTGCTGACAATATTCCGGGAATCCCGGGAGTAGGTGAGAAGACTGCCACAAAGATTATTGTGGAGTATGGAAGTATTGAGAATGCTCATGAACATTTGGAAGAGCTGAAGCCAAACAGAGCCAGGGAATCAATGAGAGAACATTATGATATGGCGCAGATGAGCAAGGCTCTGGCTACGATCTGTACGGACAGTCCCATAGAGTTTTCGTATGAAAAGGCAAAACTGGGAAATCTTTATACAAAAGAAGCTTTCCTTCTCTGCAGACAGCTGGAATTTAAGAATCTGCTTAACCGTTTTGACTCTGCAGCAGTACAGGAAGATACGCTGGAACAGGAGTTTTTCACATGTGCAGACCTGGCAGGCTGTGAAGCGCTGTTTGCGAAAGCGGAAGCAGGAAAGACAGCGGGTGTTTCTCTGGTTACAGAGAATGGCAGGGTATTTGGTGCAGGACTTGCGCTGAATGAAGAGGAAATTTATTATATTCCTGTAGAAGGGATGATCACAGAAGGTTATCTCTGCGGAAAATTGGAAGGGCTCCTTCATAAAGTATCTGAATCCAACACAGAGAACATTATGAAATCTAATACAGATGATGTGAAGAAGGATCCGGAAAATGAGATATCTGATGTCAATACAGACGGTACTCTGAAATATGATAAAAAATGTGTATGTGCATTGGATGTAAAGGCATTACTCAAGCATATAAAATCTGATGATCCGATGGCTGTATTTGATGCAGGTGTGGCTGCATATCTGCTGAATCCTCTGAAATCCTCCTATACTTACGATGATATGGCAAAGGAATATCTGAATGGTCGTATCCTGCCTGCAAGAGAGGAACTTCTTGGAAAGAAAACAGTGGAAAAAGCATGGGAGGAGAGTGCAGAGGGGCTTACAGCATGGGCCTGCTACATGGCCTATACAGCACTTGCCTGCCGGAAACCCATGTGTGAAGCACTGCGTGATACAGGTATGTGGAATGTATATACACAGATTGAGCTTCCGCTGATCTTTACTCTTGATTCCATGGAAAAATGGGGAATCAGCGTGAAGAGTGAAGAACTGAAAAGCTACGGTGAGAAACTAAGTGTACGTATTGGAGAACTGGAGAAGCAGATCTGGCAGCAGGCAGGGGAAGAGTTTAATATCAATTCTCCGAAACAGATGGGAGTGATCCTGTTTGAAAAGCTTGGCCTTAAGGGTGGAAAGAAAACAAAGACAGGTTATTCCACAGCGGCAGATATTCTGGAAAAGCTTGCACCGGAGTATCCCATTGTAAAGGATATTCTGGAGTACCGTCAGCTTGCGAAACTGAAATCTACTTATGCAGACGGGCTTGTTGGTGAGATCGCAGAGGACGGCAGGATTCATTCTACTTTTAACCAGACAATTACAGCAACAGGAAGGATCAGCAGCACAGAGCCGAATCTTCAGAATATCCCTGTAAGAATGGAGCTTGGAAGACTGATCCGTAAGGTATTTGTTCCGGAAGAGGGATATGTATTTCTGGATGCGGACTATTCCCAGATCGAGCTTCGCGTTCTGGCGCATATGTCAGGGGATGAGAAACTGATCCAGGCATATAAAGAAGCCCAGGATATCCACAGACATACAGCATCAGAGGTATTCCATGTGCCCTTTGATGAGGTGACAGATCTGCAGAGGAGAAATGCCAAGGCAGTAAATTTTGGAATCGTTTATGGGATCAGTTCCTTTGGGCTCAGCCAGGATTTAAGTATCACACGAAAAGAAGCAGCAGAATATATTGAAAGATATTTTGAAACTTATCCAAAGATCAAAGGATTTCTTGACGGACTGGTGGAAGAGGGAAAAGAAAAAGGATATGTGACTACCATGTTTGGCAGACGCAGGCCGATCCCGGAACTGAAATCCGGTAATTTTATGCAGAGGTCTTTTGGGGAGCGAGTAGCCATGAACTCTCCAATACAGGGAACTGCAGCGGATATCATTAAAATTGCAATGAACCGTGTGTACAGACGATTAAAGGATGAGAATCTTAAATCCCGTCTTGTACTTCAGGTACACGATGAACTTCTGATAGAGACCTGTAAAGAGGAAATCCCGCAGGTTTCTGCTATTCTTGAAGAAGAGATGAAAGGTGCCGCAAAGCTTTCCGTAGAACTGGAAGTCGATATGCATCAGGGTAATAACTGGTATGAGGCGAAGTGATGATGATAACAATAGGAATTACCGGCGGAGTGGGTGCCGGAAAAAGTACAGTGCTTGATTTTCTTGAAGAAAAGTATCAGGCATATGTGATGAAAGCAGATGAGATCGGGCATCTGGTGATGGAGCCGGGGCAGTCCTGTTATGAACCGGTGATTGCACTATTTGGAAGACAAATCATAAAAAATGATAAAACTATTGACCGCAGACAGGTTTCGGATGTAGTATTTTCACATCCAGAGCTTCTGGAGAAATTAAACCAGATCATCCATCCGGCTGTGAAACAGTACATCAGAGAGCAGTTAGCTGTAAAGAAACAGCAGGAACAGAAGATATGTGTGGTGGAAGCTGCACTCCTTCTGGAAGATCATTATCAGGAGTTTTGCGATACGATATGGTATATTCATACGGATGAAGAGATCCGTATCAGGAGACTGATGGAGAACCGCGGTTATACAAGAGAGAAATCAGTCAGTATCATTGCCAGTCAGGCACCGGAGACTTTTTTTCGGGAAAATGCAGACTATGTTGTGGTAAATAACGGAGATTTTGCACAGACCAGACGGCAGATTGAGGAAGGAATCAGAAAATATGAGACTTTGTAGCATTGCCAGCGGAAGCAGCGGAAACTGTATTTATGTGGGCTCAGATAATACCCATCTTCTGGTGGATGTAGGCATCAGCGGAAAAAGAGTAGAACAGGGATTGAATTCTCTGGAATTGACAGGAAAAGATATTGATGGTATCTTGATTACACATGAACATTCGGATCATATCAAAGGTCTGGGCGTGATCGCAAGGAAACATCAGATACCGGTTTATGCGACAGAAGGAACTGTGGAAGCTTTATCTCACATGAATCTTGGAAAAATGCCGGAAGGGATTTTTCGTGAGATACACGAAGATGAGCCTTTTGAGATTAATGATCTGACAGTGAATCCTTTTACGATCCCTCATGATGCTGCACAGCCCGTAGGATACCGGGTAGAGTGTGGAGAGCATTCTGTGGGGATTGCTACAGACCTTGGAAAATATAATGAGTACATAGTCGGTAATCTGCAGAATCTGGATGCGCTTCTTCTGGAAGCAAATCATGACATCCGTATGCTGCAGGTTGGAAAATATCCCTATTATCTGAAACAGAGAATCCTTGGAGACAGGGGACATCTTTCCAATGAGAATGCAGGCAGGCTTTTATGCAGGCTGCTGCATGACAATATGAAAGGGATTTTCCTTGGACATCTGAGCAGGGAAAATAACTATGAGGAACTGGCATATGAAACCGTCTGTTCAGAAGTAACCTTAGGTGACAACCCTTATAAGTCGCGTGATTTCAGAATTCAGGTGGCACAGAGGGATTGCATATCAGAAGTAATTACAGTGTAGAAAGGACAAAGAACTTATGAAAAAGACAATCATCACAGTAGTAGGAAACGATACCGTAGGAATTATTGCAAAGGTTTGTACTTATCTTGCAGACAATAATGTAAACATTCTTGATATCTCCCAGACCATCGTACAGGGATATTTCAACATGATGATGGTAACAGATGCCAGCAAATGTGAGAAAGACAACGGAGTTCTTGCCAAAGAACTGGAAGCCCTTGGAGATAAGATCGGTGTAGTGATCCGCTGCCAGCATGAAGATATCTTCAATGTAATGCACAGAATCTGAGAAAATCTAAGCAGGTAAGCCACTGAGGGACTTTCCTGTATCAGATTGCCTGAAAAATGCTGAGAGAACATACAAGGGAGAAAAACAAAATGATCAATATTTTTGAAGTAAATGAAACGAATAAAATGATCGAGCAGGAGAATCTGGATGTGCGTACCATTACTATGGGTATCAGCCTTCTGGACTGTATTGACAGTGATCTTGCTGTTTTAAATGAGAAAATCTATAAAAAGATCACAACCTGTGCAAAGGATCTGGTATCTACAGGTGAGGCTATTTCCGGTGAATATGGAATTCCGATCGTAAATAAAAGAATTTCCGTAACTCCGATCGCATTGATTGGCGGAGCTGCATGTAAGACAAAGGAAGATTTTGTAACTATTGCAGAAACTCTGGATAAGGCTGCCAAGGTGGTAGGCGTAAACTTTATCGGCGGTTATTCTGCACTGGTAAGCAAGGGAATGACTCCTGCTGAGAGACTTCTGATCGAATCTATCCCACAGGCTATGGCGAAGACAGAGCGTGTCTGCAGTTCTGTAAATGTTGGATCTACACGTACAGGTATCAATATGGATGCTGTTAAGCTGATGGGTGAGATCGTTCTGGAAACAGCGAAAGCTACCAAAGATCAGGATTCCCTGGGATGTGCGAAGCTGGTTGTATTCTGTAATGCACCGGATGATAACCCGTTTATGGCAGGTGCTTTCCATGGTGTGACAGAAGCAGACACTATCATTAACGTTGGTGTCAGCGGACCTGGCGTTGTTAAGACTGCGCTGGAACAGGTAAGAGGTAAGGATTTTGAAACTCTTTGTGAGATGATCAAGCGTACTGCCTTCAAGGTAACACGTGTTGGTCAGCTGGTAGCACAGGAGGCTTCCAGACGCCTTGGTGTTAAGTTTGGTATCGTGGATCTGTCTCTGGCTCCTACTCCTGCAATTGGTGACAGTGTTGCTGAGATCCTTGAGGAGATTGGTCTGGAGCATGCAGGTGCACCGGGCACAACAGCAGCGCTTGCTCTGTTAAATGACCAGGTTAAGAAGGGTGGAGTTATGGCTTCTACAGCAGTTGGTGGTTTGAGTGGTGCATTTATTCCGGTCAGCGAGGATCAGGGTATGATTGATGCGGTGAATGCAGGGGCACTGACTCTTGAGAAGCTGGAAGCTATGACTTGTGTATGTTCTGTAGGTCTTGATATGATTGCAATTCCCGGAGATACGAAGGCTTCTACGATTGCGGGTATTATTGCGGATGAGTCTGCAATTGGTATGGTGAACCAGAAGACTACGGCGGTTCGTCTGATCCCGGTAATTGGTAAGGGGGTTGGCGAAGTGGTTGAGTTCGGTGGACTGCTTGGTTATGCACCGATCATGCCGGTGAATCAGTTCTCCTGTGATGCGTTTGTGCAGCGTGGCGGAAGGATTCCGGCACCGATCCATAGCTTTAAAAACTGATAAAAAAGGCCAGAAACTTCGGAAAAGGGGAGTTTCTGGCTCTTTTTATGTTCAAGAGGGACGCGGAGCGGAAAATATTTTGTCTGGGGTGCGGTTTCGGAGCCTAAGATATTCTAAGCCGCCAGAAATCTGCTAAAAGCATGAGCCGTCTTGTCAAACTCGCTCCGTTGCAAACTTCGCTCAGACAGTGAGGCAGACGGTGGTTTTAAGCTATAATGGACTGGATTGTTTGTATTATTTTATGGAATTACTATAAATAAAAGAAATGTCCTGCTTTAAAGGGATTCCAGTATATGCAGAAGTCGGGTGTTGTCCTGGGGGTGCATGATGCAGAAGCGGATGTATTCGCCGTCCAGGCATTCGAAGGAGGAGCAGTCACGGATCATGAGACCCTGACGGATGCAGGCGTCGAAGATGTCCCGGGAGGTCAGGCCGGGCTTCTGGATTTTCAGGAGGAGGAAGTTGGCGTAGGCCGGGTAGGTTTTGTAAGTGGGGATATTCTCCAGTGCTTTGAGCAGGCGGGTGCGTTCTGAGAGAATGAGGTCCCGGGTCTGGCGGATGTAGGTTTTATCCTGGAGCATCAGCTCGCCGGCCAGGGCTCCCAGGCTGTTGAGAGACCATGGTACCTGTTTTTCTTTCATTTTTTTGAGAAATTCCAGGTTCCCGGTGATTCCGTAGCCAAGACGCATACCTGGGGCTGCGTAGAATTTTGATACGCCGCGCAGAATCATAAGGTTCGTGAATTCTCTGGTAAGGCTGACAGCAGTGATCTCATTGATATCCGGGGCAAATTCTACATAAGTTTCGTCGATCATCACGAAAATGTTCCGCTCATTGCAGAAGGAAACGATTCTGCGCAGGTCATTTATGCTAATTGCAGATGAGGTAGGATTATTTGGGTTGCAGAGGATGAGAAAATCGTATTTTCCATCCAGAGTCCGGCAAAAGTCATCTACATCGAGAACAAAGTTATCCTCTTCGTGCAGGTGGTAGTATTCCTGAGTGCTTCCGGAGAAGGAGAGTTCCCTGGAGTATTCTGAATAGGTCGGACCCAGGATAAGGGTATGCTTTGGATTTCGTTCCTGTATCAGCAGTGCGATCAGTTCGCTGGAACCATTTCCGGGAAGGATGAATTCAGCAGGAATATTACAATATTCTGAAATTGTGCTGCGAAGTGAAGTATAATCTCTGTCTGGATAAGAAGACAGGATATCCAGCCGTCCTGCAAGCTGTTCCTTTACATGCTCGGAAAGCCCCAGTGGATTTACATTAGCCCCAAACTTCACAATTTCCTCCGGCTTAAGCTGATAGACCTCACATATTTTCTCAATATCACTCCCATGAAAAACCATTTTTGCTGTTGACATATAATATCCCTCATTTCTATATAAATAATCTATTTAAACTTAAAATTACCACATAGCAGATCGCAGATCTTTTCTGAACATTATTTTAACACTTATCACATAGTTCTGTAAACATCACTGTTTACACATTGCTATCCATTACTATCCTGAAATATACAGGTCCCAATATCATTGCAGCAGGCATTTAACAGAAGGCAAGTCCCCACCCACTGCTTATTGCTTTTCGCAACCACCGCAGGGGATTTACTTGATTCGATTAAATAAGTCTCCTGCGGTGGTGCAGAAAGCAAGCAATTCAGCATGCTGTCGAAAATGGAATATATGTCAATTTGCCAGTACACAGCGAAGGAATGGGAAGGGATTTCGGGCGCATTTGAGGGTTCATAGTAATTCTTGGTATTTGGGAAGCTGCGTTATTCAAAAAAATCTCACTGTCTGAGCGAAGCGAGTTTGAGATTTTTTTGAATGTTTTTAGCAACTTCCCAAATGCCTTAGAATTACATGGTTCCGAAACTAAGCCCGAAATCCCTTCCCATTCCTTCGCGTCCCTTTTGAAAAAATTAATGGAAAAAAATAAAAAATAAACCTCTTGACATATCTGCATTAGCGTGGTAAAGTAAACACATCAAAACCGATGAGAAAGAAGAGTAAACAACCAAGAATCATTCCAGAGAACGGCAGTTGGTGGGAAGCCGTATGAAACTGATTGTTGAATGGCCTTTCGAGGGCGGTCCGAAATCTTGATAAGCGTGAGAGTAGGCACCGACGGGAACCGAACCCGTTATAAATCAGGAGTGTATGTTTGTACATGAGAAAGTGGACGATTCGTCAATTTGAGTGGTACCGCGATAATAAGATTCTTATTACCGTCTCAAGCAACAGATAGCTTGTGGCGGATTTTTTTATATATAAAGAGAATCTGTTATATGGCACCCCCTGTAATGCAGGAAAATCTGCTGATGGCAGGTGGGTATCACAGCAGTTGACACATCCGGGAAAAAGAGGAATCCGGGGAGTTCTTTCTCACAGACAGTAACAAGGGATTGGCAAACATCCCTGAGACTATGGCAGTTAAAAAACCATGAACTGCTAAATAAGATGTAGAGAGAGGAAAAAAGACTATGAAAAAAAGAGTATTAGCAATCGCAGCAACAGCAATGGCAACTATGATGATGGCATCACCGGTTATGGCACAGGATTTCAAGATCGGTATCTGCAATTATGTAGATGACGCTTCCTTGAATCAGATCGTAGACAACATCCAGTCCCGTCTGGAAGAAATCGGCAAGGAAAAAGACGTAAATTTTGATGTGTCCTATGATAACTGTAATGCAGATGCCAATGTTATGGAACAGATCATTTCTGATTTTCAGGCTGATAATGTAGATTTGATGGTAGGTATTGCAACACCTGTAGCAATGCGTATGCAGTCCGCAACAGAAGGAACCGATACACCGGTTGTATTTTCCGCAGTGTCTGATCCTGTAGGAAGCGGTCTTGTAGAGGATCTGGATGCACCTGGAGCCAACATTACAGGTACAAGCGATTATCTGGATACAGCATCCATCATGAAACTGATCCAGGCAGTGAACCCGGATGTAAAGAAAATCGGACTTTTATACGATATCGGACAGGATTCTTCTACAACAGCCATCCAGGAAGCCAAGGATTATCTGGATAAAGAAGGCATCGAATATGTAGAGCGTACAGGTACCACAACAGATGAGGTACAGCTTGCAGCAGATGCACTGGTGGCAGATGGCGTAGATGCAGTATTCACACCAACTGACAACACAATTATGACAGCAGAGCTTTCTATCTATGAGAAATTCATTGATGCAGGTATCCCACAGTATACAGGAGCTGACTCCTTTGCACTAAACGGTGCATTTGTCGGATATGGTGTTGATTATGCAAACCTTGGACAGAAGACAGCAGATATGATCGCAGACATCCTTATGAATGATGCAGATCCTGCAACAACACCTGTTGAAACTTTTGATAATGGTACTGCAACAGTAAACACAGAAACCTGCGAGGGACTTGGACTTGATCTTGAAACTGTTAAAAAAGATTTCGAGCCGTTATGCACACAGGTAAATGAGATCGTTACAGCAGAGAGTTTTGATGATGTAGAGAAATAATAAGGATATTCGGACAGCATTTTGAATAAATTCAGAATAAGTTCTGGGTTTATGGAATCCATTGTGCCGGTTGAAAAGACTGATATATTTTCTGGATTAAAATGAACAGCAGCAGATATTTTCTGTTGCTGTTCATTGAATGTAATAAAATAAATACAAATTGGAGGAAATCATCGTGACTATTGCGACTATACTCTCTCTTGGAGAGACCGCACTGAAACTTGGCCTGATCTGTTCATTGACAGTTCTTGCCCTGTTTCTCAGTTATTCCATGCTGAATGTCTGTGACCTTTCCACTGATGGCTGTTTCACACTGGGAGCAGCAGTGGGAGCAGCAGTGGCAGTCAGCGGACATCCTTTTTTATCAATTTTTGCAGCTATGGCTGCAGGTATATGCTCGGGCTTTGTGACAGCCATACTTCAGACAAAGCTGGGTGTTGACAGTCTTCTTGCAGGAATTATCGTTAATACGGCTCTTTATTCTGTGAATATTGCAGTGATGGGAGGTTCCTCCCTGATCAATATGAACAGAACAGAGACGGTATTTTCCATGATGAAAGAAACATTGAAAAGTACACCGCTGAAAGGAAGAGGAGATATTGTAGTTGCTTTCATTGCAGTAGCCATTGTGATTGTCTTCCTTGTATTTTTCTTAAGGACAAGACTTGGTCTGGCAATCAGGGCAACAGGAAATAATGCAGATATGGTAAAATCCTCATCTATTAATCCGGTATTTACTACGATTGTAGGTCTCTGTGTTGCCAACTCCTTCACAGCACTTTCCGGATGTCTTCTGTCTCAGTCACAGAAATCTGTAGATATCAATATCGGACAGGGAATGGTTACTATTGCACTGGCTTCCCTGCTGATCGGTGGTACGATTCTTGGCAGAGGTGGAATTTTCGTGAGAGCTGTTGGCATGGTACTTGGATCTTTTATTTTCCGTCTGGTATATACCGTCGCACTGAGATTCAATATGCCGGCATTTATGCTGAAACTGGTATCTTCTGTGATCGTTGTGCTGGCTATTTCAGGTCCATATTTGAAAAAACAGTGGCCGCAGATTAAGAGAAGAATGACTCACAGGAAGGGAGTACAGTGATTTATGCTGAAGATTGAACATATTTCCAAGACTTTTAATCCGGGTACGGTAAACGAGAAACAGGCCATCAGAGATTTATCCCTGAATCTGGAGAAGGGTGATTTTGCAACGATCATCGGTTCCAATGGAGCTGGTAAATCCACTCTGTTTAATGCAATCTGTGGAGATTTTCTTACAGATTCCGGTGTGATCATGCTGGATGGACAGGATATTACTTTTATGCCCCAGCATGTACGTGCAAAGACCATCGGTCGCCTGTATCAGGATCCTATGAGGGGAACTGCACCTGGAATGACTATAGAAGAGAATCTGGCACTTGCAGCAGGGAAAGGCGGATGGCTTTCCCATGTGTCCAGACAGGAGAAAGAACGATTCCATGAAGAACTGAAGCTTCTGGATATCGGACTTGAGAAGCGTATGACTCAGCCGGTAGGACTTCTTTCCGGCGGACAGAGACAGGCGCTGACACTTCTCATGGCAACCATGAATCCGCCCAAGCTTCTGCTTCTGGATGAGCATACAGCAGCCCTTGACCCGGGCACAGCAGAGAAGGTGCTGAATCTTACGAAACGAATTGTAGAGGAACATCAGCTTACCTGTCTGATGATCACCCACAATATGCAGTCGGCCCTTGATCTGGGAAATCGTATTCTGATGATGGATTCCGGAGATATTGTGCTGGATATCCATGAAGAAGAAAAGAAAGGCCTGACAGTGGAAGGTCTTCTGGAGAAGTTTAAGACAGGTGCCGGTAAGATGCTGGATAATGACCGTATTCTTCTTTCCGGAGAAAAGTAATTATAAAAATAACATATAATTGTAAATGAAAGAACCATTATATACAGAAGTTATAGTTGTTGCCTGAAGCATACAGCCATGTTTTCTGATATAATGGTTCTTTTTGTCTGGTAGCGACTCTATTGCTTGCTGTAATTTGCAGAAGGTTCCTGCTCTGGTTTGAGTGTGATAAGTTTGCTCCCAACTGCTGCTGCGATGAATATCCAGATAAACATTTTAACCGGGAAGCAGAGGAAGAGAAGCATAGTTACTGCCAGTGGCTTTTTCATGATTCCACCCAGAAGTGACGCAGTAACGATTGCAGCTCCAAATACCACATGTCCCCCGTCTGGCCCGCAGGTCAGCATTGCCACGCCGTATCCCATACATACTCCGGCAAAGATGACAGGGAAGAAATGCCCTCCCTTTAAACCGAACTGAATACACAGATTTGTCAGCAGAAGTTTGAAAAACGCGATAGCAATAAGTGCCAGCGGCAGATAGGAGGTGTAAGTTTTCATAAGTGTTCCCATCTGCTCTTCTCCGGAAAACATAAGTACAGGTAAGAATGAACCTGTGATTCCAAGGCATAAACCTGCAAAAATCTCTTTGACAACTGCCGGGAATCTGTTGGAAATATTTCCGGTCAGCTTGTGTGTTGCCTGATAGAAGTATGCCAGGATAAGACCGCACAAAATATACAGAATCATAAGCAGGTAGTCTTTTCTCTGGATTTCCACCATATCAAAGGATGGAAATCCGGAAAGCCCTGCACCAAAAAGTGCAGATAAACCTGCATAAATACCAGTGCCTGCAGCCAGCGCGATTCCGTAAATAAATAATTTGGAACCCTTTGTTAAGGCTGCAAGGTCTTCTTCAGAGTTTTCTTCTACATCGAAAATACCGAACAGAGGTGCGTGAAACAGCACACTCATGGAGACTGCGGCACCAATCTGCGAATAATTTCTGGTATTCTGTTTGGCAAACTTAAGGTTGTCTCCGGCCCAGTAGCATAAACCTACGATAATACCGGTAAGTCCAGCTTCGGGACCTACACTGCTTCCTATGAGTAATGGCAGCAGTGCTGCCACCATCATTACAAGCATGTTTTTGTATTCGTATCTTTTTTCTGCTCTGACTTTTCCCATAACAGTTTCCAGATCTTCGGGATAGTCTCCGAATATTTTTCGGAAAATACCGATAATTGCCGCACCGGCTACACAGATAAGAATCGTATAATAGGGAACAGTGGTTTTTCCGGGAAGCCATTTCCACAGAAATTCAGTTCCGACTGCCATTATTTTCAGCAGGATCCATACCAGTGCACCGGCAACAGCACCAATGAGTGCACAGAACAGCCACAATTCAAGCTGATTTTTTAAAGATACGTTTTTGGGGCTTTTTGTGTTATTCATACAGTCATAACCTTTTTGTTAGTTTTCGGTCTTTCCGAAATTGATTCCAAGTACGATCATATTGATACCCTGCATCAAAACAGAAAAAGCGATCATATATCCTGCAGAGATCATGGTAAGTACAGGATGGGTAAATGAAATGATGCTGACAATTACGGATAAAACACCGCACACAATACTCAGGATACCTTTTCCTTTAGATGTTTTATATACCTTTGTGCCGACGGCAATCTGGAAAATACCGTAGATCAGAATGATTGCACCGACCATATAAGCTGCCATTACGTCTGTGATGAACCGCTGAATGCCGCTGAATAATAAGATAATACCTGCAAGTCCTTCCAGAACACCGAGAATACATGCTCCGATTTCTTTCTTTTCTTTGGATAAAGAAAGGATTACAAGTTCAATACCATTTACAAACAGAAGGATTCCCAGGATCCATCCGATGGCAAGAAAAGTTCTCATTGGTCTTACAAGAGTGTAGACTCCTAATAACAATGTTAAAACTCCGGTGATCAAAGTGAGGTATTTTAGTGCTTTATTATCTTTCATACTGTTAAGCTCCTTTCATATTGCAAGTGAAACCGTTTTATACTATACTTCAATTAATTTCAGGCAGTATATTATTTTATTGGAGGACAAGTGCATGAAAAGAATTAAAGTATTAGGCAGTGTGTTAAAACGGACTCGTGCAGATAAAATTATCATTGGTTTTATTGTGTTTATTTTTGCTATCGCAGCAGTGATCCAGCTGGTTGAACCGGACATTAACCGATACGGAGATGCACTGTGGTATTGCTATGCGGTGATCTCCACTGCCGGATTTGGCGATGTGGTTGCGGTTACTTTTATTGGAAAAATGTGTTCCGTTCTTCTGACGATCTATTCGCTTTTTGTAGTTGCCATTGCCACCGGGGTAGTGGTTAATTTCTACACCCAGATGGTGGAATTGCAGCGAAAAGAGACACTTGCCATGTTTATGGATCAGCTGGAAAGACTTCCTGAGCTTTCCAGAGAAGAGCTGGAGAATATTTCCAGAAAAGTGCGCCAGTTTCGGTAGCTGTGGATCTTACTGATTTTTGGAAGAAAGTTCTTCTTCCTGCTTGCTGCGTACCTGCGGGATCAGAGAAGCTGCCAGCTTTCCTTTTCCGCGGTTTCGCAGATACAGAATACCGATGACGGAAAATACTACTGCACCGATAAAGTTTACGATCAGATCTTTCATGGTATCAACAATACCAATATCAAGATAGCCTCCCAGATTCCAGGTCTCGCCGTTAACGACCAGAGACTGAACATCTACATGGATCGGAACATTTGCGCCGGTAGGATTCAGCTTCACAGAGTTGATGGCCGGTACGATCCAGTCTTTCTGCATATCCATTCCAAAAAACCAGTCCATGCTGAATTCAAAGAATTCCCACATAACACCAACAGTCATTGAAAAACAGAATGCAAAAAAAGCTACAAAATACGGTGACATTTTAATGGAAAACCTGTCACTGCGGTTAAAAAGATCGATCAGTGCAAATCCGATGGCAGCCATCAGAAAACCGTTAGTAGTATGTAAAATAGTATCCCAGATTGGAATTTTTACATAAAAGGCATTAATTTCGCCAAGAATTTCTGCTGAAAAGATAAAGATCAGAATCACTGTTTCCAGTCCCGGTGGTATTGTGACATTCAGTTTCCTGTCCAGAAACTGTGGAACCATAAAAAGGATCAATGTCAGGATTCCCAGAAACATATTGTGGTAATTTCCCAGGAAAAACTGACGTACAACAGATAAGATTACCAGGGCGGTAAGTACCATCTGAATCTTTGTTCTGTTCTTTTTCAAACCTGAATTAGCTTTCATTTTTCTTTTCCTCCTTCCTTATTTTATATCCTTATCCTCACTGTTTGTATTTTAACATAAGTGCATCCAAACAACAAGAATTATAGGATAATAAGCTGTTTCTGGGACTCGTGGCAGAATTTTCTGCCGGTTTTCAGACAAAGGAGTTTTTCATATAAATTGGAAGAAAAAACAGTTTCAGATAAAATCTGATTACCTTCACTGTCCAAAAGATTTTGGGCGTCCGCAAGCTTGGTGATAAGAGGAATTCGGCTGTGCTGCTTGATCCGGCTTAGCAGTTCACTGCTTTCTTTGCGGAAACCAAGAACCCTGGCAAAGGGAATCTGTGTCGGTGCAGTGTGGATATTTAATATAATATGAAGCAATGCCCTCTGTATCCTTGTCTGAGTCAGTTCTCTGGTTTTTAAAACAGATACAGATTGGGAAAAGGACAACAGAAGATTCTGTTGATTTATGATCCGCCGGGCGAGATTCTCGGAAACATCCATATAGGAAGAAAGGCTTTCTACATTCTCCTTCATAAGGCAGTAGGAGAGGATAGAGTCCAGAGAATTTTCTGTGAGAAATTCACCGGAGTCCAGCGCCTTTTTGAAAACGTAAAAAGCATCTGGTGGAATCTGGGATGATAATATATTGGCAGTTTTGGTATCCGGATTCCTGACTGGATTATTTATGTCTGAGATTGCCTCTGAATGGCCACCTCCCGGATTCTGAATAAGACTGCGTATAGCAGTTGCAGATGCAAAGAAATCAGTAGATGACTGTAAATCAGGGGAGGAGCTTGCTGAATCTCCTTCAGGGACAGTGGTTTCATGATAGCCCATTCCTTCCCTGCGGATCGTGACAGGGCAGATCCGGCTGTTCAGACGGAGAAGTGCCTTGCAGTATTCGATCCCCAGAATATTATTTGGTGTATTCAGGATCTGTGTGACTTCATTTAACAGAGGAGTAAGTACCCCGTCAAAATCGTCACCATTGAAGTTGCGCGGATTCTTAAAATATTCTGTCAGTGCCTGGCTTCTGGCAGCCGGAAAAGTCAGCCCTTCGCTTAAAAAGCTTTTCAGCAGCTTTTTATATTCTTTAGGTTCTTCTACGAGGATCTCAGCCAGTTCTCGCAGTGCGCTGATCTCCCCGGATTCACTTCCAAAGCAGAGCATATCAACAACACCAAGGCCGTCCAACAGGGAAACACCCCCCATTGCAAAGGCTTCCGCACTTGCCGTAGAGACAGATACCGGCATTTCAAGCACAAGGTCTGCACCGCACCGCAGAGCCATTTCCGCCCGCGCATGCTTGGAGATGAGAGCAGGAGTGCCGCGCTGTACGTAATCTCCACTCATGGCAACGATAACATAATCTGCCTTTAACTTTTCCCTTGCATACCGGATCTGATATTCATGTCCTTTGTGAAAAGGATTATATTCTGCAATAATTCCTGCTGTTTTCATAAATTTACACAGATGCTCCTTTCTGAAATTCTGTAGAGTTCTCTTTTTTAACCATATTGCATCTTAAAAAAAACTTTTTTATGTCATATTCTACCATTCAGATGCTTGAAATACAAGGCTTCAGGAGTTATAATGAAAACAGCGCAGAAAACAGATTACAGTTCACGGAATATATCCGGTGAATGGTAATGATATCTGGTACACAGACATTGTGATATCAGAACTGCTATATGAAAGGAGCCATTTTAATCATGGGATTTATTGACACACTCAAAGAGAGAGCAAAAGCAAACGTAAAAACAATCGTACTTCCGGAGACAGAAGATAAGAGAACTCTGGCAGCTACAGAGAAAATTTTAAAAGAAGGAATTGCAAAGGTTATCCTTGTTGGTAACGAAGAAGCTGTTAAAAAGAGTGCAGCTGAAGACGGATATGACATTTCCGGCGCACAGATCGTAGATCCTGCTACATCAGAGAAAACACAGGGATACATTGACAAGTTAGTAGAATTAAGACAGAAAAAAGGCATGACACCGGATCAGGCTAAAGAGATTCTTCTTAACCAGTATCTGTACTATGGTGTAATGATGGTAAAAATGGGCGATGCAGACGGTATGGTATCCGGTGCATGTCACTCTACAGCTGATACATTAAGACCATGTCTTCAGATCCTGAAAACAAAACCAGGTACAAAACTTGTATCCGCATTCTTCTTAATGGTAGTTCCGAACTGCGAATATGGCGCAAACGGCGCATTTGTATTTGCTGATTCCGGTCTGAACCAGAACCCGACTTCAGAAGAGCTTGCAGCAATCGCAGCATCTTCTGCAGAATCCTTCGAACTTCTTGTTCAGGAGAAACCAATCGTTGCAATGCTTTCACACTCCACTAAAGGCAGTGCAAAACATGCTGACGTAGATAAAGTAGTAGAAGCTACAAAGATTGCAAAAGAGCAGAACCCGGAACTTGCACTTGACGGAGAATTCCAGCTTGATGCAGCTATCGTTCCAAGCGTAGGCGCTTCTAAAGCTCCTGGAAGCGAAGTAGCTGGTAAAGCTAACGTACTTGTATTCCCAGACCTTGATGCAGGTAACATCGGATACAAACTTGTACAGCGTCTTGCAAAAGCAGAAGCTTACGGACCTGTAACCCAGGGTATTGCTAAACCTGTAAATGACCTGTCCCGTGGATGCTCTGCAGACGATATCGTTGGCGTAGTAGCTATCACAGCCGTACAGTGCCAGGCAGACGATAACAAATAAGATTTCAGTCAGACAGTAAAGCGGATTGAGAATTATTTTATTGACTACATAATGTTAAAGGCATCGGAGGAGATATTTCTGATTCTGATGCCTTTGATATCATTACTCATATTTCCCTGGAAATGATGAGAATAATATTATAATATGAAAGGAAAAGCTGACAGAAATATTCGAAGACTTGTGTCAGGATTATGGACAGTATTCGAAATTTGTTGCCGGCAGAATATGAAAATGAACGTATTAGTAATCAACTGTGGAAGTTCATCCCTTAAATATCAGCTGATCAACTCTGATTCAGAAGCAGTTCTTGCAAAAGGTCTCTGCGAGAGAATTGGTATCGATGGAAGATTAGTATATCAGAAAACAGGCTGTGACAAAGAGATCACAGAAGCTGCAATGCCTACACATAAAGAAGCAATCCAGATGGTACTGGATGCCCTCACAAATGATAAAACAGGCGCAATCGGAAGCCTGAAAGAAGTAAATGCTGTTGGACATCGTGTTGTACATGGTGGTGAGAAATTTGCCAAATCTGTAGTGATCACAGATGAAGTAATCTCAGCAGTAGAAGAATGCAATGACCTTGCACCACTTCATAACCCTGCAAACCTGATCGGTATCCGTGTATGCTCCGAGCTTATGCCGGGTGTACCTCAGGTAGCAGTATTCGATACAGCTTTCCATCAGACAATGCCTGCAAAAGCATATCTCTATGGTCTTCCAATCGAATATTACAAGAACTACAAAGTAAGAAGATATGGTTTCCACGGAACATCCCACAGCTTTGTTTCCAAACGTGCTGTTGAATTCCTTGGCCTTGACAAAGATAACTCCAAAGTTATCGTCTGCCACCTTGGAAACGGTTCTTCCATCAGTGCTGTTGTAAACGGTGAGTGTGTTGATACAACAATGGGTCTTACTCCACTTGAAGGTGTTGTTATGGGAACACGTTCCGGTAACATTGATCCTGCTATCATGGAATTCATTGCTAAGAAAGAGAACCTTGACATCGCAGGTATGATGAATGTTCTCAATAAGAAATCCGGTCTTCTTGGATTATCCGGCGGATTATCCAGTGACTTCCGTGACCTGAACGATGCAGCTCAGAGCGGAAACGAAGATGCAGCTAACGCAATCGATGTTCTCTGCTATGGTATCGCTAAATTCGTTGGCGGATATGTTGCAGCTATGAACGGTGTAGATGCCATCGTATTTACAGCAGGTATCGGCGAGAATGCTATTCCTGTACGTGAGAAGGTTGTAAGCTATCTTGGATACCTTGGAGTTACACTTGACAAAGAAGCTAATGGAGTTCGCGGAGAAGAGATCGTTATCTCTACACCGGATTCCAAAGTTAAAGTTGCTGTAATTCCTACAAACGAAGAACTTGCAATCTGCAGAGAGACAGTAGCTCTGGTTTAATTTTCACAGATAATAAAGTGTCTGTTTTGTGTCCAAACGAGAGAAATATAACTGGATAAAAGTTATATTTATATAGAAGGGAAGGGTGCATCTGTCAGGAGCACCCTTCTTTGTGCCCGTAAGGCATATGGAAATTACCTGATAATAATGCCGCCGGATGATAAAATACTTCGTAAAGGAATATTACTTGACAAAATGTGAAATTTTTCTAATTTATCGTTGACAAAAGCAGAGGCGGTATGTATAATAAAACAAGTGTGGATAGGAGAAAAGTATGCAGATACATTTATCAGATATTTCATCCAGTGAAGGAATGCGTATTCAGAAGACTGCAGAGTTTGGAATGGATACGATCACCTTTCAGTCAGGAAGCTTTCCGGTACTTGCAAAAGAACCCATAGAGCTTACGATCACGAATACAGGTGACAGAAATCTTGAAATCAGAGGAACAGGTAAGATTACCGTAGGTATTCCCTGTGACAGATGTCTGGAAGAGGTTTCAACAGAGATTCCTTTGGAGATTGAGCGAAAACTTGATATGAAGCTTACGGATGAAGACCGTGTGAATGATCTGGACGAAAGTTCTTATCTCACAGGTATGGACCTGGATGTGGACCAGCTGGTCTATCTTGAGGTACTGATGAGCTGGCCTTTGAAGGTTTTATGTAGAGAAGACTGCAAAGGAATCTGTAGCCAGTGCGGGAAAAACCTCAATGACGGTCCCTGTGGATGCGTCGAGGAACCTAAGGATCCCCGTATGGCAGCTATCAGTGATATATTTAGTAAATTTAAGGAGGTGTAACATAATGTCCATCTGTCCGAAGAATAAATCTTCCAAAGCAAGACGCGATAAGAGAAGAGCAAACTGGAAAATGAGCGCTCCGAACCTTGTAAAATGCAGTAAATGTGGCGAACTGATGATGCCGCACAGAGTATGCAAAGCTTGCGGAAGCTACAACAAAAAGGAAATCATTAAAGTTGAAGACTAATTTTTAATGGTTGCAAAGTATGGCAGGTTCTCCCGTTTGGGATGCCTGCTTTTTTGTGTATTATTTTATGGATGAGGAAAAAGTAATGAATGAGAGGGAGAAGGTAAATCAGATTACAGAAGGTGTGATCTGGAAACAGCTGCTGTTATTTTTCTTTCCTATTGTATTTGGAACATTTTTTCAGCAGATCTATAATACGGCAGATACTATTGTTGTAGGCCGTTTCGTAGGAAAACAGGCACTTGCTGCAGTTGGAGGTTCTGCCAGTCAGATCGCCAATCTGATCGTTGGTTTTTTTGTAGGACTTTCCTCAGGGGCGGCAGTTGTGATCTCGCAGTTTTATGGGGCAAAAGATAAGAAGAATCTGAGTAAGGCACTGCATACAGCATTCGCATTCTCCATTGTAGCGGGAATTGTTCTTACTGTAGTGGGGATTTTTCTGACCAGACCTGCATTGCTACTTATGAAGACACCTGCAGATGTAGTAGAGGACTCTGCAGTGTATCTTCATATTTATTTCGGCGGAATGGTTTTTAACCTGGTTTATAATATGGGAGCAGCCATCCTGCGTGCAGTAGGAGACTCCAAAAGACCACTGTATGTTCTGATCATTACCTGTGTGCTGAACATTATTCTTGATCTGCTGTTTGTGGTTGCGTTTGGCATGGGTGTGACAGGAGTAGCTGTTGCTACAGTTACTTCTCAGGTGATCAGTGCGCTGATTGTAACAGTAATGCTTCTGAAAACCAGAGAGATATATGTGCTGAAGATCAATCAGATCCGTTTTGACAGAAGAATGCTGTTTTCAGTTCTGAGAATCGGTATTCCGGCAGGTCTGGAATCTGTAATGTATAATATTTCCAATATTGTGATACAGGTATTTGTAAATAATCTGGGAACTGACACAGTGGCGGCATGGGGAACTCTTGGGAAAATCGATGCTCTTTTCTGGATGGTGATCAATGCATTTGCGATTTCCATTACTACCTTTGTGGGACAGAATTTCGGAGCCGGTAAATATCACCGTATGCGAAAAAGTGTGAGTGTCTGCATGATCATGAGTATGGTCAGTTCTGCGGTGCTGATCATTTTGATGTATGCATTTGCTCCATGGATTTATCGTCTGTTTACCACAGACAGCGCAGTGATCGTCCATGGTGTTCATATGAGCCGTTTTTTACTGCCGTCCTATTTCATTTATGTGATCATAGGAATTTTGTCCGGGGCACTGAGAGGTACCGGAAAGGTTCTGGTGCCTATGCTCCTTACCTGTGGCGGTGTGTGTTCCCTGAGAATCCTGTGGCTTTTTACAGCCGGACAGATGTATCCCGGAATTAATACGATCATGCTCAGCTATCCGGTTTCCTGGAGCATTACGGCAGTATTATTTATTGTATACTATTTCATGAAATTCCCAGGAAAGAAAAAGGAGAATTAACCATTTTTCGGTACACCATTTTTCATGAAATAATGCAGTTTATCCTATGTCTGTTGCCGAAATCCGCCAGATAAGGTAAGCTAAGAACAAAGGAAATTGAGAATAAAGATAACGGATCGAGCAGTAATGTAAAATGAAAGTATGAAAAAAGCATGAGAAAACAGAAAATAACAGTTCTGATTTTAATGATAACTCTGTGCCTGACTGGCATATGGGGAATGAAAAAAAATACCACAGTATGGGGCGCGGTGATCCGGGTAAATGATGTGATCGTACCGAAGGATATTCCTGCAGTAGCTGTAGAAATAAATAAAAGCAGCGAACTGATTACTGAGAAACTGTCTCGGGTTTTCTATACAGTTTATACAGACACAGATACACTGCATATTCCAGTGTTCTGGGATGTTTCGTCTGTAAATATGAAACTGGCAGGCGTTTACACAATGAAAGGTGTACTGAAGCTTCCGCCTGAGTATGCTTTTGATGAGAGTAAAAGTCTGCAGGTACAGACAACTGTTTCTGTGCAGTACCCGGACAAACCGGATATTAATATATATTATAGGCTGACTGCGGCAGGAATCTATATATTTCCCTGGTTGAAGCAGGAAAATTTTGACTCCATGGAAGCTTATCTGAAGAAAGAAAGCGGACAGTGGATCAACCTTACTGAGGAGGGCTTTGCTCTCTGTGAAGAGGAGGGCCTGTATGTATCTAACCAGAGTATGGTTGTGGGCAATACCTATTCTCTGTTGGTAACCTATGATAATGGAAGGAAGCAGACCAATACTCTGCGGTTTCAATATCAAAAAGACGGCAGTCTTAAAATTTACGGTTATCAGCACAGTCTGCTTGGAAACACACAGAAGCCTGGAAAGATCATCTGCTCTTATGATACCGGAGATGAGAAATATCTCAGCAGATGTGCTGCCTATGCAGTAAAAACGGGGGGAAGCCTGAAGCAGATTGAGAAAGAATTGAAGGAGAATGTCAGACTGAGGGTCAGTACTGCTGAAACATTTGAAAATACAGCCGAGAATCCGGAACTGATTCTGGAATCTTCCTGGGATCTGAGCCGGGTGAATATGGAAAAACAAGGCGTGTACAAGGTAACCGGATCATTTGTGATCCCAGAAGGATATGAAGTAGCTGACAGCCTGGCGCTGCCAGAGGCATATGCATATCTTTCTGTACAGAAAAAAGGAGAACCACAGATTAATACCTACAGTATGCCAACTGTGGATTTGCTGGAATTTCCTATGCTACTGGATGGATTTTCCACAGAGGAACGCCGGAATATACAGGTTTATCTTTCTGAGAATGAGGGGAATTACCGGAAAATTGATGATGACTTGGTGGAAGTGACTTCTGATGGAATTCAGATTTATTACAGAGAGATATTAAAGAAAGGACAGAACTACCAGATCTGTGCTGTCTATGAGAAAGGGAGCACAGGAATTTATTCTTTTTCCTATAATGATGCGTTTATTGTCAATGAATACTGGCATGAGCGAAATTTTTCGGACAGAGAGGAAAAAGATCTTCCTGACATTGTGCAGAAAGCACCTGCTTCGTCAGAAGTAGTACAGGAAGAAAAGAAAGAGAATCTGAATACGGGAAGTGCCGGATATCATTATGACAACTCTTACGGAACAGACAATAATACAGACGGACAGAATAGCAGCAGTAACAAAGCTTCTGATGCAAAATCTGCTGAAATATCGGATACAGAGAATTCCGTGACAGAGTTAAGCACCGACACCATTACTGCAGTCAGTGGAAAGAGAATACTTCTTATGATCCAACAGAATGGAAGTGCAAGGTTTGAGAAACAGGGAATCTCTGTGACATTTTTTCCGGATACAGTGAACGGATGGAAGATCAATGCAGAGGATGAAATCCAGATAGGAATCGAGAAAACGTCAGAAACTGCATTTTCTCTGCGGATTTTTGTCAGAGGTGAGGAGGTAACAGAAGTTCCGGGAACAGTGGTGGAATTCCAGACATCTGTGTTTGGCGGAATCCAGTCACCTGAAACAGTAAAAGCGGAGGATGTGCAGGGAAATCAATATGCAGTGAATTATCAGGAAAAACAAAATGTTCTCCGTATGGAGATCAACCAGACAGGGGATTATTTTTTGACAGATGAAAAGTCAGAAAGTATAGGAAATCAGACGGATGAAGAAAGCGTGGAAGCTGTTTCAGATGGAGAAGACACAGGATTTACAGAAGAAGAGTCGGTGTCGGAAGAGAAAACAGAACAGAAAGCAGAAGCTTCCGCCAAACAGTTTCTGATGATAATACTTACATTATCGGCAGTATGTCTCCTGGTGGCTGCCATTATTTTTGCAATTCGTAAAAAACGCAGATAAGCGACAGTGGAAAGGCAAACAAAGCACCTGAAAACAGAAGGAGGTGTCAGCAATGAAGAAGAACTGGAAATATTCATTACTACTTATAGCAGTTGTATTTGCATTGACTATGGGCATATTCTTTCTGTTTTATCGCTTTGATAACAAATATACGGCCAGGGGGGACCAGGCCATTCAGGGAATCCTCTATGTGCCTGATGATGATTCTGTGCATTATCTTGCCAGGGAATGGGAATATTATCCGGATGTATTGCTGACACCGCAGGAAATAAAGGAACAGAAGGAGGACTACTACAGCCGTTATGTTTCCATTGGCGAGTACGGTGGAATGGACCTGGGCGACAAAAATAAATCTCCTTTTGGAAGTGGTACCTATCGGATGACCCTGGTGCTTCCTGAAAAAGAAAAACAATATGCTATTGGCCTGACAGAGATTTTTTCTGCTTACAAGCTGTATATTAATGGGGAATTGATGGGGCAGATGGGAAATCCGGATCCGGACAATTACCAGGAGCAGATTCAGAACAGGGTATTTACCTTTGAGGGAAAAGGAACTGCAGAGATTGTGATCGCAGTGACAGACAAACATTCGGTGTCATCGGGAATTCAGTATGTGCCGGTTTTGGCTTCTCCTTTTAAAGTGAATATTATCCGCGGGTTGTCACTTATGATTGCTGTGGTATTTATGGCTTTTACATTTTTTGTCCTGATTTTTTCAGTGTATATGTATATGCGAACTAAAAAAGTGGAGTTTGGACTTTTTGCCCTGCTTTGTATCTGTGTGCTGGGATATGGTTCTTATCCGATCCTGCATTCCTTTGTTGCAGTAAAAGTACAGCCTTGTTATGGAATGGAGGCATTGTTCTATTATCTGATGTTTGCCGGTGTTATGCTGGTACAACAGAAGATCCTGGGAGGTGAGGAAAGGATTCCGGAAATTCTTGCAGGTGTGGCCGCCACAGCCGGAGTGATGGTTTTTGTGGCAGAAATGCTGTGCAGCAGAGCCCAGTCTGCAACAGGGCTGTATCTGATCTCTAAGCTTACAGAGATTTTGAAGTGGGCAGCAGCCGGTTATCTGCTTTTCAGAAGTGTAAAGGAGATAAAACAGAAGTACAGTAATGTACTTTTAGTGGGAATTGTTGTTTATGCAGCGTCTCTGGCAGCAGACAGGATATGGAGATTATATGAGCCGATCATTGGCGGGTGGTTTACGGAAATTGGTGCAGCAGTGCTTGTAGCCAGTGTGGGACTGACTCTGTGGATGGAGCTTGCCAATGCTTACAGATTTCAGCTTACCTATGGAGAATACAGCCGTCAGATGGAACAGAAACTGCAGATACAGAAACAGAATTATGAGGAACTTACAGAAAAGATGGATGAGATCAGCAGGATGCGCCATGATATGAGACACCATCTGCGCACCATCATGTCTTACACCCAGCAGGGAAAATATCAGGAGATGATGGAATACCTGCAGGAGTATGCATCCGTTATAACAGAAGAGGAAAAGCTAATCTGTTATTGCAGAAACATGGCCGTAGATGCAGTGATCCATTTTTATGCAGGAGAACTGAGGAAGAAAGGGATTCCTTTTGAATGTGATATGATGCTGCCACAGAATATTGGCATTTCAGATACAGATCTGTGCAAAATATATGGAAATCTTCTGGAAAATGCCGTAGATGCAGTAAAAGATCTGCTGCCGGAAAATAAGCCTTATGTAAAGATGCTTACAAAGGTTAAGAACAGGAAGCTTCTGATAGAGATTTCAAATCCATATTCCAATGGAATCCAGCGAAGGGAAAAAGTTTTTTATTCAACAAAGCATGAAGGCTTTGGAATCGGAACAGCGTCTGTGGCAGAAGTGGTACAACGAATGGGCGGATATGTAGTTTTTAATACAGAAGAGGGTATTTTTAAAGTAAATATCTTTCTGCCGGTGAAAACAGTACAGTAAATAAATAGTTACTGCCCGGAGGGGAAGAGGCATATCGGAAATACTTATTTATCAGAGTCTGAAGAGAATAAGTATTCCAGATATGCTTTTTTTATTGCGTTGGAGCCACGCTTGCGTACAGTAACAAGCTCCTGATTGTCCATAACAAAGCCTTCATCTGTGGATTTCTCGATGTGATCCATATTTACGATACAGCCTCTGTAACAGGAGAGAAAACATTTCATTCCCTCCAGAAGCTCTTCGAATTTCTGGAAGGTTATGTAGGAGCGTATAATGCCTGCATCTGTGGTATGTACCTGAACTGCATTGCGGTAGGTATCCACGTACAGGATGCTCCTGACAGGGATCTTTACAGGGGTACGGTCGGAGATCAGCTCTATATATCTGGAATTCTGCGACTGCCTGAACTGGATTGTTGAGAGGATCCGGCAAAGCTTCTCCGGGTCAAAGGGCTTCAGCAGATAGTAGGATGCCTGTACATCATAGCTTGCCACAGCAAAGGAATCACTGCTTGAAATAAAAATCAGAGCAGCTGTATCCCTGGCTTCGCGGAGCTTTCTGGCTGCATCCATACCGGTCATACTGCCCATATAAATATCCATAATGATCAGGTCGTAAAATCCGGGTATGTATTTAGTAAAAAAAGCTTCTGCGCTGTAATACAAATGGATGTCTGCGGATGTATTCTGGGATTCATAATAAGAAGAAATGACAGATTTTACCTGACGCAGATCTTCCTTTGAATCGTCAAGGATTGCAATATTCAAAAGGAGTACCTCCTAAATTAACTTAAACATAATTTGTATTTTAGCGTATTTTCATGAGTTATTCAAGTACGGATTCCTTACTGAAAACAAGTAATACCATAAGTATTTATTCATTTTTCCATATTTCATGAAAAATGTCATTTAATCCCATGTATCTTGAAAATAAGACTGAAATTTTTTATAGTAAGAACATAGAAATTCAGTTTAGAAATATGTACACACATTTTAAGAAAGGATGGTAAAAAAATATGAAAAACTGGAAAAAAATAATGGCAGGTCTTTGTGCTGCTGCAATGGTAAGCTCTATGGTTGTTCCGGTATGGGCAGCAGAGGAGACTACAGAAGAAGCAGCAGATGACGGAGATGTCGCGGATGTATCAGAGGCAATGTTAGGACTCTGGAAGGACAGCGCAGGAGATATCTACGGATTCTACAAAGATAATTCGTTTTTTGGTCAGTGGAAGGATGAAGAGCAGGATGTTCTTGGTGTATATGCCCTGAGTTCAGACGGAGAATATACAGCTCTGGTAATGCAGTTCGCAAATGACGACGGCACGTATGATGATGAAAATATGGTAACTTATCTGGTGCAGGCAAATGAGGAAGAGAATCTTCTGGAACTTTATGATCCGGACAGTCTGGACTTGACTGCAACCCTGGAGCCTTATGAGGCAGACGGTGATGAGTCGGATTACAATCAGACTTATCAGGATATGGGTGATATCCTGACAGAGTGTTATTCCGGCGAAACAGAAGCGGGTGAGACTTTTATTTATGCAGCTAATGAGGATGGAACTTTCTGCTCAGTACTTGTGATCGATCAGGATGATAACTATGTAAGCTTTGTTGGCGAAGGTACTTTTGATGAAGAGAATGGTACTGTGACGATTACTGATGAAGTTTCTGAGATGGCACTTACTTTTGGCGTGGCAGTGAATGATGATGATACACTGACACTGGATATGGGTGATCTTGGAAGCGCTACTGTAGAGGAAGCTACGCTGGCGGTTGCTGTGCAGGGACTGAAGTATGCAGTTGAGAATGGAACTGAGATGAACTAAGCAATTCTTTTTCAGGAACAAAAATATGTGATTTTGAGGATACTCCTCTTCGGATAGATTTATTCGGAGGGGAGTGTTTTTTCTGTGCCGGGGGTTTTAGAATGGCTGGGAAGATGGTATAATGAGGAGCGAATTCTATAGTTTTTGTGGAAGTGTTACAGATGAGCAGAAACAGACAGGAAGCGAAAATTACGAGAGAGGTTTGAATTTATGAATATTCTGAATATAGAGCATGTTTCTAAGGTGTTTGGTGAGAAGGTGGTGCTGGATGATGTTTCCTACGGGGTGCATCAGGGAGATAAGATTGGGATCATCGGGATTAATGGGACCGGGAAGTCTACGATTCTGAAGATCATCGGCGGTCTGGAGGAGCCGGATGAGGGACAGGTGATCACTCAAAATGGCCTGAGAATCACGTATCTTCCGCAGATGCCGGAGTTTCCGCAGGGAGCTTCTGTCTTGGATTATGTGGCAGAAGGAAAGTGGCAGAAGGACTGGAGTACTGAGAGCGAGGCAAGGAATGTTCTAAATAAGCTGGGAATTACAGACCATGAGGAGAAGATCGATCATTTATCCGGGGGACAGAAGAAAAGGGTGGCACTGGCAAGGACTCTGGTGAATCCCTGTGATGTGCTGCTTCTGGACGAGCCTACCAACCATCTGGATAATGAGATGGTGACCTGGCTGGAGGACTTTCTGAGAAGTTTTAAGGGCGTTGTGATTATGGTTACTCATGACAGATATTTCCTCGACAGGGTTACTAATAAGATTCTGGAGATTTCCCATGGCGGCCTTTATGCTTATGAGGCTAATTACTCGAAGTTTCTGGAACTGAAGGCAGAGCGTGAGGAGATGGAGCTTGCCAGTGAGAGGAAGAGACAGAGCGTACTCCGCATGGAACTGGAGTGGGCAAAGCGTGGATGCAGAGCCAGAAGTACCAAGCAGCGGGCACGTCTGGAACGCCTGGAGGCACTGAAGAACGGAAAGGCTCCGGTGCGTGATGCGAATGTGGAGCTGGATTCTGTTGAGACACGTATGGGAAAGAAGACAATCGAACTTCACCATATCAGCAAGAGTTTTGGTGAGAAGAAGATCCTGGATGATTTTAATTATATTGTGCTGCGCAATCAGCGTCTGGGAATTATCGGCCCCAATGGATGCGGAAAGTCAACTTTGATCAAGATTATTGATGGGATGGTACAGCCGGATGCAGGAGAAGTGGAAATTGGAGAAACCATTCGCATAGGGTATTTTGCACAGGAAGTGCCGGATATGGATACCGATCAGCGTGTGATCGATTATATCCGTGACGTGGCAGAGTATATTCCGACCAGGGACGGGAAGATTTCCGCAACAATGATGCTGGAGAGGTTTCTCTTTGATTCTGCCATGCAGTATGCACCCATTGCCAAATTGTCAGGTGGTGAGAAGAGGCGTCTGTATCTGCTGAAGGTTCTGATGGAGGCGCCGAATGTGCTTCTTCTGGATGAGCCAAGTAATGATCTGGATATTCCTACACTGACCATTCTGGAGGATTATCTGGATTCTTTTGCAGGGATTGTGATCGCAGTGTCTCATGACAGGTATTTTCTGGATAATATTGTGGACAGGATTTTTGCTTTTGAGGGGAATGGACATCTGACCCAGTATGAGGGCGGATATACGGATTATACAGAGGCGCTGGCGAGAAAAGGCGGGGCAGTATCTGAAGGACAGAGCACTGCAGTTGGTGCGGAAAAGAAGAAGTCGGCTCAGGCAGACTGGAAGCAGAATCGTCCCCAGAAGCTGAAATTTACCTATAAAGAGCAGAGGGAATTTGAAACTATCGATGATGATATTGCAGCGCTGGAGGAACTGCTGGAGAAGCTGGATAAGGATATGGAGGCCAATGCCACCAATTCTGTGAAGCTTCGTGAGATCATGGAGCAGAAGGAGAAGGCACAGGCAGATCTGGATGAGAAGATGGACAGGTGGGTTTATCTGAATGATCTGGCGGAGCGAATCGAGGCACAAAAAAGTGAAAAGTGATTTTTTTCAGATGCTATTGACTTTGCAGAGGGTTCTTTAGTATGATACAGATTATGGAAGATTGCAGGAGCTGCTTTGCAGCGGGGCAATTTGCGGATGCCGGGTCAGTAACAGAAAATATCTTTTGATTCTGACATCTGTAAGTGAACAGTAAGTGAACAGGAGATATAAGAATATGGCAGAACAGGTCAGAGTTGTAGTGGACGCAATGGGCGGGGATAATGCCCCGGCAGAACCTGTCAGAGCTGCAGTGGAAGCTGTAACAGAGAGACAGGACATAAAAGTAATTCTTACAGGAAAACAGGAAGTGATAGATAAGGAACTGGCGAAATATTCCGGATATCCGAAGAACCAGATCCAGGTTGTCAATGCATCCCAGGTGATCGAGACAGCAGAACCCCCTGTTTTTGCAATCCGTAAGAAAAAAGATTCATCAATCGTAGTAGGTTTGAATATGGTTAAGAAACAGGAGGCAGATGCCTTTGTTTCATCAGGAAGTACAGGAGCTGTTCTTGTTGGCGGACAGGTACTGGTAGGCAGAAGTAAAGGTGTGGAGAGGCCGCCTCTTGCACCGTTGATCCCTACCACGAAGGGTGTTTCCCTTCTGATCGACTGTGGTGCCAATGTGGATGCACGTCCATCGCATCTGGTGCAGTTTGCGAAGATGGGCTCTATTTATATGGAGAACGTAGTCGGTATTAAAAATCCAAAAGTTGCCATTGTAAATAACGGGGCGGAAGAGGAGAAGGGAAATGCACTTGTAAAAGAAACTTTCCCCCTTCTGAAAGAATGCAAAAGCATTAATTTCATCGGAAGTATAGAAGCCAGAGATATCCCGGCAGGATATGCGGATGTGGTCGTATGCGAAGCATTTGTGGGAAATGTGATCCTTAAATTATATGAGGGAGTTGGTTCTGCCCTGGTCCAGAAGATCAAAGAAGGAATGATGACCAGCACAAGAAGTAAGATCGGTGCACTTCTGGTAAAGCCTGCACTGAAAGAAACTCTGAAATCCTTTGATGCAACGGAATATGGCGGAGCACCGCTTCTGGGGCTTAAAGGACTTGTGGTAAAGACGCATGGAAGTGCCAAAGCCATTGAGATCAAACATGGTATTTTCCAGTGTGTACAGTTTAAACAGGAGAAGATCAACGAGAAGATCGCAGAGCGTATCCTGGAGGATCAGGAAGTACTGAAGTCCGGAGCAGAATAGAGCAGGACAGGAACAGAAACAGGAAGGAGGGTTGAAGATGGAACTGGAGAAAATAAAAGCTATCATAGCAGAGGTTCTGAATATTGATGCAGATTCGATCACAGAAGACACTACATTTGTAGATGATCTTGGTGCAGACTCTCTTGATATTTTTCAGATTATTATGGGGATTGAAGAGGAGTATGACATTGAGCTGGATAATGAATCTGTCGAACAGATTCAGACAGTCGGTGATGCTGTTGAAGCAATTCGGACAATTAAATAAAAATGTAACTGTCCGGCAGTCTGAAATTTGACAGGAGCATAATACAGGCGCACTGAGCAGTTGCAAAAAATGATGCCGCAGGGTTGTCAGATGACAGCCCTGTGCATATGGAGAGGGTTAGAGGAATGAATAGAAAGACAGAAGAATTAGAAGAAATCATAGGATATCATTTTAAAAATAAACATTATCTTACACAGGCACTGACTCACAGTTCCTATGCAAATGAGAAGAAGCTGGGGAAGCTGGGCAGCAATGAGAGACTGGAGTTTCTGGGAGATGCTGTGCTGGAGCTGATCAGCAGTGATTATCTGTATGCAAGATTTACCCAGATACCGGAGGGAGAGCTGACAAAGAAGAGAGCCAGCCTGGTGTGTGAGCCAAGCCTTGCCTATTGTGCAAGAGAATTCGGACTGCCACAGTTTCTGTTGCTTGGAAAGGGCGAGGATATGACAGGCGGAAGAAACAGGGATTCTATCGTCTCTGATGCAACAGAGGCTTTACTGGGAGCTATCTATCTGGATGGTGGTTTTGCTAATGCAAAGGAGTTTGTGCTGAATTTTATCCTGAATGATATTGAACATAAACAGCTCTTTTATGATAGCAAGACCATCCTGCAGGAAATCGTGCAGGAAAACGGAACACAGCCGGTGGAATATATTCTGACAAAAGAAGAAGGCCCGGATCATAACAAAAACTTTACTGTGGAGGCAAGAGTAAACGGAAAAGTGATGGGACAGGGAAGCGGTCATACAAAGAAAGCAGCAGAACAGGCCGCAGCATACCAGGCGATTCGTGTACTCAGAAAATAAACAGGAGAATTATGTATTTAAAGAATATAGAGGTACAGGGATTTAAGTCTTTCGCCCAGAAGATCAATTTTGAATTTCATAACGGGATCACCGGTATTGTAGGTCCGAACGGAAGTGGAAAGAGCAATGTCGGTGATGCGGTGAGATGGGTGCTGGGTGAACAGAGTGCCAGGTCTCTGCGAGGAGGAAATATGCAGGATGTTATTTTCTCCGGTACAGAGACAAGAAAACCCCTGGGTTATGCATCGGTGGCGATCACACTGGATAATTCAGACCATAAGCTTCCGGTTGATTTTAACGAGGTTACGGTTACCAGAAGGCTTTACCGTTCAGGAGAGAGTGAATATAAGATCAACGGAAGTGCCTGCAGACTGAAAGATATCAATGAGATGTTTTATGATACAGGTATCGGTAAAGAAGGATATTCCATTATCGGACAGGGACAGATCGACAGGATCCTAAGCGGTAAACCGGAAGAGAGAAGAGAGCTTTTTGATGAGGCAGCAGGTATTGTTAAATTTAAGAGAAGAAAGAATACCACTATCAAAAAACTGGAGGAAGAACGCCAGAACCTGGTCAGAGTGACAGATATCCTCTCGGAGCTTACCAGACAGCTGGAACCACTGGAGAAACAGTCAGAGACAGCAAGAGTTTATCTTTCCAAAAGAGAGACTCTTAAGGAACTGGATGTGAATATGTTCCTGATGGAGTATGCTGCTGCAGCCAAAGAACTCAAGGAACTGGAAGAGAAGAACATAATTGCGCAGAATCAGCTGAAGGATACCCAGAGTTCCTATGACCGGACCAAGGTGGAATATGAACGTCTGGAACAGGAACTGGAAGATTTAAATTCCAAAATGGATGCACTTCGCATTTCCGGTCAGGAGCAGGCAATCCGTAAACAACAGCTGGAAGGCCAGATCAATGTATTAAATGAGCAGATACTGGCAGGGGCACAGAATGAAGAGCATTATAAGGGACGTATCCAGACTATTGAGGCTGAACTTTCAGTAAGAACAGATTCAAAGAAGAAACTTGAAGAAGAAAAAACGGATATTTATGCACAGTTAAAGGCTGTCCGTAAGAAACTTTCTGAGGAAGAAGAGAAATTAAGGACAGCGCAGGAGAATATGGAAGCCTGTACTCTCGAAGTGGAGAATGGCAAAAATGAGATCATTGAAATTCTGAACAGCCGCGCCAATGTCAAGGGTAAAGCCCAGAGATTTGATGCAATGATGGAACAGGCAGAAATCCGTAAGGCAGAGATCAGCCAGCGTATTCTCAGACTGAAGAGTGAAGAGGAAGAGCAGCAGACCATTCTGACTACAGCCCGGAAACAGTATGATGAGATTACATCCCAGATTGAAAATGCCAATGAGGAATGTGAACATCTGAATCTGAGTGTGATGAAGATTCAGGAAAAGCTGAAGGAACAGAACACAAAGCTGGAAGCAGAACAGACAGCCTATCACAGAGAGGCATCCCGGCTGGATTCTCTCAGAAATATCGCGGAGCGCTATGATGGATACGGAAACAGTATCCGGAGAGTTATGGAACAAAAAGAACGTGTTCCGGGAATCCAGGGTGTTGTCGCAGATCTGATCCAGGTAAACAAAGATTATGAGATCGCTATCGAGACAGCTCTTGGTGGGAGCATTCAGAATATTGTTACAGATAATGAGCAGACTGCCAAAACCATGATCGAATTTCTGAAAAAGAATCGTTATGGACGTGCGACCTTTCTTCCCATGAGCAGCATAAGTCCCAGAGGTGAGTTTACACCGAAAGAAGCACTGAAAGAGCCGGGCGTTGTGGGGATTGCCAGCGAACTGGTGTCCGTAGCTTCTCAGTATCAGCAGATCACGAAATTCCTTCTTGGAAGAGTGCTGGTAGTCGATAACATTGATCATGCCATTGCAATAGGAAAAAAATACAGACACAGTCTGAGAATGGTCACAACAGAGGGTGAATCCTTAAGCCCGGGAGGTTCTATGACCGGCGGTGCCTTCAGAAACAACAGCAATCTGCTTGGAAGACGGCGTGAAATAGAGGAACTGGAAACAAAAGTAAATCAGCTGAAGCAGAATCTGACCGAAATGCAGAATGCTGTTGAGGAAAATAAAAATCAGAGAAACAGGCTTCGTGATGCCATTGCAGGATTTCAGGAAAAACTCCGTCAGAAATATATAGAACAGAATACTGCCAGAATGAATATCAAACAGCAGGAAAAGAAAGCTGAGGAGATCCGAAGCGGATATGCGCAGATCAACAGAGATCAGGCAGAGATCAAACGCCAGGTCATGGAAATCCGGCAGGATCATGACCAGATTGCCAGGGAACTGGAGAATTCAAAGCAGGATGAGAAAGAACTGGAGAGTTTTATTGAGGCAAAGCAGTCAGAACTGGATGAATGGAAAGAAGAAGAGAAGAAAATCACCCGGGAGTTAGAAGAAATCCGTCTTCAGTCATCCGCTCTTGAACAGAAAGAGAAATTTGACCAGGAAAACCTGAGCCGTCTGAAAGCAGAAATCACAGCTTTTATGACTGAGAAAGAGGATATTTATCAGTCTCTTGCTCACAGCAGTGAAGAGATGGAAAAGAAGCAGGAGATGATTACTCAGCTGAAAAAAGAGTCGGAAGAGTCTGTCTTTCATGAAGAACAGGCACAGATGCAGCTGAAAAATCTGCAGAAGGAGAAAGAGAGCAGAACTTCTCAGCATAAAGATTTTTTTGAGAAAAGAGATTATCTGTCCGGTCAGATCGGACTTCTGGATAAGGAATGTTACCGTCTGCAGGGACAGATGGACAAACTGGAGGAGAACAGGGAAGAGCGGATTGCCTATATGTGGTCCGAGTATGAGATTACTCCCAATAATGCCGTTTCCTACAGAAAAGAGGAACTTACTGATCTTTCGCAGATGAAGCGACAGGCAGCTCAGATTAAAGATGATATCAGAAAGCTGGGACCTGTAAATGTAAATGCTATTGAGGATTATAAGGAACTTCTGGAAAGACACACCTTTCTGTCCGGCCAGTATGAGGATCTGGTCACAGCGGAGAAAACTCTGGAACAGATCATTCAGGAACTGGATGAGGGAATGCGGAAACAGTTTTCTGAGAAATTCGGCGAGATCCAGAAGGAATTTGACAAGGCATTTAAGGAATTGTTCGGAGGCGGAAAAGGAACTCTGGAGCTGGATGAAGAGGCAGATATCCTGGAGGCAGGAATTAAGATCATTTCCCAGCCGCCGGGGAAGAAACTGCAGAACATGATGCAGCTTTCCGGCGGGGAAAAAGCTCTGACAGCTATCGCACTTCTTTTCGCGATCCAGAATCTGAAGCCGTCACCGTTCTGTCTGCTGGATGAGATCGAGGCAGCGCTGGACGATTCCAATGTTGGGCGATTTGCCGGATATTTACAGAAGTTGACGAAAAACACACAATTTATTATAATAACCCATAGACGTGGAACTATGAACGCCGCAGACCGGCTTTATGGTATTACCATGCAGGAAAAAGGGGTATCCACACTGGTTTCCGTCGATCTGGTGGAGAATCAGCTTACCCAGTAACAGGAGGAGTTTCACATGGCAGAAGAAAAGAAAGGTTTTTTTAAACGATTAGTCAGTGGACTGGCAAAGACCAGAGACAATATCGTAGCCGGATTTGACAATATTTTCAGTGGTTTTTCCAGTATTGATGAAGATTTTTATGAAGAGCTGGAAGAGATTCTGATCATGGGTGATATCGGGATCAATGCGACCACTTCTATTATTGAGAATTTAAAGAAAGAGGTTTCCGAACGTCATATTAAGGAACCGATGGAATGTAAACAGCTTCTGATCAATGAGATCAAGGATCAGATGCGTGTGGACAGCACAGAGTATGAATTTGAGAACCGCAGATCCGTAGTTTTGGTGATCGGTGTCAATGGTGTCGGAAAAACCACTTCAGTAGGAAAGCTTGCAGGAAAATTAAAAGACCAGGGCAAGAAGGTTATCCTTGCAGCAGCCGATACTTTCCGCGCAGCAGCAGGAGAGCAGCTTACTGAGTGGGCGAACCGTGCAGGTGTGGAGATCATCGGCGGACAGGCGGGAGCAGATCCTGCATCTGTTATCTATGATGCGGTGGCAGCAGCCAAAGCAAGAAATGCAGACGTACTTCTCTGCGATACAGCAGGACGTCTTCATAATAAAAAGAACCTTATGGAAGAACTCCGCAAGATTTACAGGATCCTGGAGAGGGAGTATCCGGATGCATATCTGGAGACATTGGTAGTGCTGGATGGTACCACCGGACAGAATGCCCTTGCACAGGCGAGACAATTTGCGGAGGTCGCAAATGTCAGCGGTATTATCCTTACCAAGCTGGACGGAACTGCCAAGGGAGGTATTGCAGTTGCCATCCAGTCTGAACTGGATATTCCGGTGAAGTACATTGGCGTAGGAGAAAGTATTGACGATCTTCAGAAATTCGATGCAGATGCATTTGTAAATGCGTTGTTTGATGTAGACCATAAAGAAAACCCGGACGCTTAAGATTAGGATGTACTTTCGGAGTCAAATCAAGTACAAAAAGATTCCGGGAGTACATTCAGGACAAAATGGAGGAAAAAACAATGCTTACTTTAGAGAGTTTTGAACAGGCATCAGAGATCGTAAAACAGGTCACACAGGAAACAAAGCTGATCAAGAGCAGCTATTTCAGTGAACTTACAGGAAATAAGGTTTATTTAAAACCGGAAAATATGCAGCGTACAGGTGCATACAAGGTTCGTGGTGCTTATTATAAGATCAGCACTCTTTCCGATGAAGAGAGAAATAAAGGTCTGATCACAGCATCCGCCGGAAATCATGCACAGGGTGTTGCCTATGCTGCGCATAAATATGGTGTGAAGGCAGTGATCGTTATGCCTACCACAACTCCGCTGATCAAGGTTGAGAGAACAAAGAGTTACGGTGCAGAGGTTATCCTGCATGGTGATGTATATGATGAGGCATGTGCACATGCACTGGAACTTGCTGAGAAAGAGGGATATACCTTTATCCATCCTTTCGATGATCCGGCAGTTGCCACAGGACAGGGTACCATTGCAATGGAGATCGTTCAGGAGCTTCCGCTTGTTGATTATATTCTGGTTCCAATCGGTGGAGGCGGACTTGCAACAGGTGTTTCCACACTTGCGAAGCTGTTAAATCCACATATCAAAGTCATTGGTGTGGAACCGGCAGGGGCTGCCTGCATGAAGGCTTCTCTGAAGAAGGGTGAGGTTGTGACTCTTCCGCACGTAAATACGATTGCTGACGGTACTGCCGTACAGACACCCGGAAAGAAAATCTTCCCGTATATCCAGAAGAATCTGGACGATATCATCACTATCGAGGATGATGAACTGATTGTTGCTTTCCTTGACATGGTTGAGAACCATAAGATGATCGTAGAGAATTCCGGTCTTCTGACAGTGGCAGCGCTTCGTCATCTGGATGTGAAGGGAAAGAAGATTGTTTCTATCTTAAGCGGTGGAAACATGGATGTTATTACCATGTCTTCTGTTGTTCAGCATGGTCTGATCCAGAGAGACAGAATCTTCACAGTATCTGTGCTCATTCCGGATAAGCCGGGCGAACTGGTACGCGTGGCAAGCGTGATCGCCAGGGCTCAGGGCAATGTTATCAAGCTGGATCATAACCAGTTTGTAAGCACGAACAGAAATGCGGCAGTGGAACTTAAGATCACATTGGAGGCTTTTGGCACAGATCATAAGAATGAGATTGTTAAAGCTCTCGAAGATGCAGGATGCAGACCAAAGGTGATCCGCCCAAGTCTGTGATTGTCTCAGAGTAGCATCTGCCATGTAAATAAATGAAATGGGAGCCCTGGTGTTCAGTATATGGATGCCGGGGCTTTTTTGATGAGATTTTTAAGAAGTGTATCGGAAAAAATAAATTTGTGCTGTCAAGAGAAAATGCTTGACAGCACATTGGAAATAGGTTAATATAGTCAAGGTGATTACAGATGGAGAAGTTTGTAGAGCAAGGTTATTTATATGATTTTTATGGAGAACTTCTGACAGAGAGACAGCAGCAGGTTTATGAGAGCGTGGTGCTGGAGGATTACTCGCTGAGTGAAGTCGCAGAGGATCTGGGCATCAGCAGACAGGGTGTGCATGATATGATCAAGAGATGCAACAAGACCCTTGAAGAGTATGAACAGAAGCTTCATCTTGTAGAGAAATTCCTGAATATACGGGCACAGGTAAAGCAGATCCGTGTACTTGCCCGGGAATATCATTCCGATGAAATTGTAAATATTTCCAATGAGATTTTAGAGGAGTTATAACATATGGCATTTGAAAGCTTGACAGATAAACTGCAGAATGTATTTAAGAAGTTGCGAAGCAAGGGCCGCCTGACAGAGGAGGACGTTAAGCTTGCCCTTAAGGAAGTAAAGATGGCTCTGTTAGAGGCAGACGTAAACTTTAAGGTTGTGAAGCAGTTTACTAAATCTGTACAGGAGCAGGCAATCGGACAGGACGTTATGAGCGGTCTGAATCCGGGTCAGATGGTGATCAAGATTGTTAATGATGAACTTGTGAAATTAATGGGAAGTGAGACAACAGATCTGCCTCTTCGCCCGGGAAATGAGATCACAGTGTTCATGATGGCAGGTCTGCAGGGTGCAGGTAAGACCACCACAGTTGCGAAGCTTGCAGGTAAGCTGAAATCCAAAGGTAAGAAACCTCTTTTAGTAGCCTGCGATGTTTACCGTCCGGCGGCTATCACACAGCTGCAGGTCAACGGCGAGAAACAGGGCGTGGAAGTATTTTCCATGGGAGATAAGCAGAAGCCTGTGGATATTGCGAAAGCAGCCATAGAGCATGCGAAGGCAAATCAGCAGAATGTCGTACTTATCGATACAGCCGGTCGTCTTCATGTTGATGAAGATATGATGCAGGAACTTGCAGATATCAAGGCGAACATTCAGGTAGATGCAACCATCCTCATCGTAGATGCGATGACCGGACAGGATGCGGTAAATGTGGCAAGCACATTTGCTGATAAAGTAGGAATCGACGGTGTCATTCTTACCAAGATGGATGGTGATACCCGAGGCGGTGCAGCCCTTTCTATCAAGGCAGTAACCGGTAAGCCTATTCTGTATGTAGGTATGGGCGAGAAACTTTCTGATCTGGAGCAGTTCTATCCGGAACGTATGGCTTCCAGAATCCTTGGTATGGGTGATGTCATGAGCCTGATCGAGAAAGCAGAAGCTTCCATCGATAAAGAACAGGCGCAGGACATGCAGAAGAAGTTAAAGAAAATGGACTTTGACTTCAACGATTACCTTACCAGTATGGAACAGATGAACAAGATGGGCGGTATCGGCAGTATCCTGAATATGCTTCCAGGTATGGGCGGTAAGATGAAGGATATTGAGGGAATGATCGATGAGAAAGCCATGGACAGAACCAAGTCAATTATCCTTTCCATGACACCTCAGGAGAGAAGCAATCCGTCAATCCTGAACATTTCCAGAAAGAACCGTATTGCCAGAGGTGCAGGAGTAGATGTCTCTGAAGTAAACCGTCTGGTGAAACAGTTTGAGCAGAGCAAGAAGATGATGAAACAGATGCCTGGTCTTATGGGCGGAAAAGCCGGTAAGCGCGGCGGTGGATTTAAACTTCCGTTCGGACTGTAATTGAGAAGTTAGCGAAGCGGATAACGCTTTGACATAAAAGTTACTGTTTCATAGCTGAACAGTAATATAACATAAGAAAACAATATATTTTATTTAATGGAGGAAAAGAAACAATGGCAGTTAAAATCAGATTAAGAAGAATGGGACAGAAGAAAGCACCTTTTTATAGAATCGTAGTTGCAGATTCCCGTTGCAAACGTGATGGAAGATGTATCGAAGAAATCGGAACATACGATCCAAACCTTGAGCCAAGCGCTGTAACAGTTGATGAAGAAGCAGCTAAAAAATGGCTTGCAGCAGGAGCTCAGCCTACAGATGTTGTAGCAAAAATCCTCAAAGATGCCGGAATTGAAAAATAATTCAGATATACCAGGATAAGGTATTTCTGCAGCGTCCGTAGGGGACGGGTCAGGGAGGTATGTAATGAAAGAATTAGTGGAAGTAATTGCAAAATCTCTTGTTGAAAATCCGGATGAAGTAGTTGTTACTGAGACAGAAAAGGAAGACGCGATCATCGTTGAACTGAAAGTCGGACCTGCTGACATGGGCAAGGTTATCGGACGGCAGGGAAGAATTGCGAAAGCGATCCGAACTGTGGTAAAAGCAGCTTCTTCAAAAAGCAGCAAAAAAGTGATTGTAGATATTCTGCAATGAAAATAAGGGTCAGGAGCTGTGGAACATCCCATGGCTCCTGATTTGGGTTTAAGCGGATTTGGAATATGGATCAGCATTCGCTGTGAGCAGGCATAAAAGCAGAATGCAAATGACGTATGATATGAAAATTATAGGAGTCAGCAGATGGAAGATTTATTAAAAGTTGGTGTGATCACTACGACACACGGAATACGCGGGGAAGTAAAAGTATATCCTACCACAGATGCAGACAGATTTCTGGATCTGGAATATGTTCTGCTTGACACAGGCAGAGAGAAAAGAAAGCTTGAAATAGAGAATGTTAAGTATTTCAAGAACCTTGTAATCCTGAAATTCAGGGGAATTGATAATATTAATGATATAGAGATGTATAAAAAAAGAGAACTCTGGATCCCGAGAGAAGAAGCACAGGAGCTGGAAGAAGATGAATATTACATTGCAGACCTGATCGGTATGGATGTAGTTCTCGAAGACGGAAGCAAATTTGGAACTCTGAAAGATGTAATGGAAACAGGCGCTAATGATGTCTATGTAGTAGAGGATGCCAAAGGCGAAGAAATTCTGCTCCCTGCTATCAGGGAATGTATCCTTGATGTGGATGTGGAGAAGAATGTAATGACCATTCATCTGATGAAAGGATTAATATAAATGAATTTTCATGTTTTAACCCTGTTTCCGGAGATGATTGAAAATGGCATGAATACCAGCATTACCGGACGTGCGATCACAAAAGGTCTCCTCACACTGGAGGCAGTGAACATTCGTGATTATGCATTCAATAAGCACCAGAAAGTGGATGATTATACCTATGGCGGCGGTGCCGGAATGCTGATGCAGGCAGAACCGGTTTACCTTGCTTATGAGGCGATTGCAAACCGTACGGCAAAAAAACCAAGAGTTGTATATCTGACTCCTCAGGGGCAGGTATTTAACCAGGCTATGGCCAGAGAAATGGCGCAGGAAGAGGATCTGGTATTCCTTTGTGGACACTATGAGGGAATTGATGAGCGTGTTCTGGAGGAAATCGTCACAGATTACGTATCTATCGGAGATTACGTGCTTACAGGCGGCGAACTTCCTGCAATGGTCATGATGGATTCCATTTCAAGAATGGTTCCGGGTGTACTGAACAATCAGGAGTCCGGTGAGACAGAATCCTTTGCAGGAAACCTTCTGGAGTATCCGCAGTACAGCCGTCCGGAAGAGTGGCATGGCAAAAAGGTACCGGAGGTTCTTATGTCCGGTCATCATGCAAACATAGAAAAGTGGCGCAGAGAGCAGTCAATTTACCGCACGGCAAAAAGACGCCCGGATCTTCTTAAGAAAGCTGATCTGACAAACAAAGAATGGAACTATGTGCGCCAGTTAAGGAAACAGTGGAAGGAAGAAGAGGAGCAGATAAAATGAAAACATCAGATTTTTATTATGACCTTCCTCAGGAACTGATCGCTCAGGATCCTCTGGAGGACAGAAGTTCATCCAGACTGATGCATCTGTCTTTAAAAGATGGCAGCATTGAACATCGCCATTTCACAGATGTTCTGGATTATATGGAAGAGGGAGACTGCCTGGTCATCAACGATACAAAGGTAATCCCTGCCCGGTTATACGGACATAAAGAAGAGACAGGAGCACTGATCGAGATCCTGCTTCTGAAGCGAAGAGAGAATGATATCTGGGAGTGTCTGGTAAAACCCGGAAAGAAGGCACGCCCGGGTGCTAAGATCACATTTGGAAATGGTATTTTAAAAGGTGAGATTATTGATGTGGTGGACGAGGGAAACCGTCTGATCCAGTTCCATTATGAAGGAATCTTTGAAGAAATCCTGGATCAGCTTGGCGAAATGCCTCTGCCGCCTTATATTACACATAAACTGAAAGATAAGAACCGTTATCAGACAGTTTATGCAAAGAACGAAGGCTCCGCAGCAGCACCGACAGCAGGATTGCACTTTACTAAAGAGCTTCTTGAAAAAGTAAAGGAAAAAGGCGTCAATATCGCTCATGTGACTCTTCATGTAGGTCTCGGAACTTTCCGCCCTGTCAAAGTAGATGACGTGGAAAGCCACCATATGCATTCCGAATTCTACATAGTAGAGGAGGATCAGGCAAAGCTGATCAATGACACAAAGAAGGCAGGTAAACGTGTAATAGCAGTAGGAACCACAAGCTGCAGAACACTGGAATCTGCAACAGGAGAAGATGGAATTCTGAAATCCGGAAGCGGATGGACAGAAATCTTTATCTATCCGGGCTATCATTTCAAAATGATCGATGCCCTGATCACAAACTTCCACCTGCCGGAATCCACACTTGTGATGTTGGTGTCTGCGCTGGCAGGCAAGGAGAATATCATGCATGCCTATGAGACTGCAGTGCAGGAAAAGTACAGATTTTTCTCTTTTGGAGATGCCATGATTCTGATATGACACCGTTTTCTAACATTTGTTAGATACCATAAAACATAGAAAGCCGGGAGCGATTTCCCGGCTTTTGGCATTTAGAACCAATTACTTGTCTTTATATATGAATCTATGAGTTAGCCCATTTTTGAATGTAATAGCAGTAATCTTTCCGTCGGCTGTGTAGATGGAGTCGAGAATAGTTTCCATATATGCTTTTAAAATATCTGGATCCACAGTGCTGACCAGTTTTTTGAAATAGATATATTTTTTATTTTTTAATTCTTTTTGAATCAGTAAATGACTGGCTTGCTTAATAAATTCTTCATCTGAAAGGAAGGAGGCTTGATCTTGCGTCATAAGCCCCAATTGCCTGTTGATATTATCTAAATGAGATGAGATTTCACTTTTCCGAATGATAAAATCTTTTTCCGACATGGAAGTCTCAGAATATAAATAAAGGTCCTGTAAACGCTGGAGTGCTCGCTCCTGCTTTTCTTTTTCTTTTCTAAGTTTTGAAAGTTCCGGATCAACAGCTGCCTTTTTCTTTCGTGGGCTCTTGACTGAAAAAATATAAGATCTGTCAGAACCATATCTTGACAGGAGATTAAAAAAGCTATTAAGCCCATTTTCTTCAACAGAAGATACTTCGGAGAAAACAGATCCGGATAAAAGAGCAGCGTTCAATTCATCTGGCGTATTTATTGTAGAAAATGTTTTCTTGGCGTTGAGCATATTCAGAATGTAATTGATAACGAATTCACCTATGACGATATCATTTACAGTAGGATTATTACATTTTTTAGTGTTGCGTCTTAAAGGACAACCGTAGTTTGAAGTACGATATCCATCAACATGAAGTCTGCCAGGGGTAGACACCATCTTACTGCCGCATTTATCACAATACATAATTCCTTGGAAGATATGTGTTTTTGTAGAAAGATGAACCCTTCCTGGAAGATTGTCCATATTTCGTTTGTTAGATTTCATAATACTTCTCATTGCTTGATGCTCTTCTAGTGTAAATATTGCCGGATGGTGACTTTGAATCATAACCCATTCTTCTTCCGGGTTGATTGTTCTGCTTTCTACTCCCTTATATCGATTATATCGGTAGATTCCTGCATAAAAAGGGCTTGAGGCGATGATCCATACTGAATGAGGGGACCAGCTTACCCCAGCTCGTGTTTTATATCCTTTTTCGTTCAAAGCTCTGCTGACATAAGCAAGTGACCGATTAAGCAGATAAAGATCTTTTAATTCACGGCAAATGGAGGCTTCGTCTTCACGTATGGAAAAGACTTTTTCTTTAGGATCATAACTATATCCAAAAGGAATGCGTCCACCGTTCCATTGGCCACCGTTAGCTCTTGATATCATAGTTGCTGTTACACGCTCAGATGTCATGTTTCTTTCCAGCTCGGCAAAAACCAATATGATTTTCAACATGGCTTCTCCGATTGCAGTTGAGGTATCAAATTGTTCGTTTTTACTTACAAAGGTTACACGTAGCGAACGCAACTCCTCATACATTTCCGCAAAGTCCAATAGATTTCTGGATACCCTGTCTATTTTCCAAACCAGAACATGAGTGAATTCGCCCTTTCGGATTCTCCCCATCATATTCTGAAATGCTGGTCTGTCTGTATTTTTTCCAGAATACCCTGCATCTTCAAAAATTTCATAATTATCGGTTCCGAGGATAAGCTGGCAGTATGCAATTAAATCCTTTTTCTGCATGGGAATAGAGTCTTTGTCTACCTGATGAATGGTAGAAACTCGAATATATATAGCGACTTTTGTTTCGCGTACAGACGGCGTGTTGCCGATTAGATTAGTTCTCTTTCGTGCCATATGGATGCTCCTTTGTTGGAATATATGTAATATCTGTTTGACAAAAAGTATATGAATAGATATAATGTGCTTAACAAGAGAACCGTTGGCCAGTGTACACCTGACCGCCGGATAGAGTAGTAACTAAAAAATAGCGCCTTACTTTACCAGAGCAGGGGCGCTATTTTTTATGCATTAAATTGATAACAAGAGTTACAACTGCACAAAGCATAATTACAAAGGTAAAAAGATCTCCATATGTAACCATCAGCATCAGCCTCCTTTCACATAAGTGTCCGGCGGCTGACATAACACCCCAACGGTTCCCCAGTTAAATATACTATTCTGTTTTTTCTTCTTCCATCTTCTCCATCATTCCCAAAAAGATACGTTTTCCCTTCTTGGATAACTGACGGTACCGCAGGATGATATCCTGTTCGTCTTCTGAAGCAATGGCACAGCTGTATTCAGAATTCCCTACTAAATAATCTATGGAAGTATCAAGGGCTTTAGAGAGCCTGCCGGCAACATCTATCCCTGGGATAACTGTTCCTGTCATGATATCCTCAAAGGAATCTTCGGGAATTTCTGATTTAGTGATCAGATCGGACGGGTTCAGCTGCAACTGATCCATCCGGTCTTTTATTTTTGCAGAAAGAGCAGGAGCTTCTTTTTGCTCTGTTGTAGAATATTTTTCAGTGGTCCGACCAAGAAGATAATCTGCCGGCACACCGAAATATTTTGCGCACCGATTAACCAGTTCGGTGGATGGCTTGGTATAGCCTCTCTCAATATTCGAGATTACCTGGGCAGAAACTCCTACAGCTTTTCCCAACTCAGACTGGCGTAGACCTGATTCAGTGCGGAGAGATTTGATTCGTTTTTGTATATTCATATAAAACCTTCAATTAGTTGATTGATTCATATTCATATCCATTTTCAGTTACTGAAATGTTACCAATAGTTTCAGTAACACTTCCTTCATTATTAATTTTTCCGTATGTTCCTAGTCCAGTAAAAGAGCCGGCGAAACAAATCCCCGTACCATCATCACAGATGATAGAAAACCAATTGTAACCGCTATCCTTTACTTTGGCATTAAGAAAATTGACATAGCCTTTTTCCGAAATTTGTTTCAATACCTCCTTTGGAATGGTAATGAATGCGCGTTGACCAATTATTTGCGTATTAGAACCATTATATACATCGGCAGTCATTACGACAGCATTCATCAATCGTTGATCATTTTCATTATCAGAAGTTGCAGGAACCGTTTCTGATATTTCGGTAGATGTTTGATTTTCTGGTGTAACATTTTTATATTCTGATAATTGTTCTTTTAATTCTTGATTTTCGGTTTCAAGACTTTCAATTTTTTTGTTTAACTCATCAATTTTTTGCTGCAATTTAGAGGATGAAACGGAAACTGAATTTCCATTAGAATCTTTCATAAATACTTCTTTTTTTATACATAAAGGATATGCAGGTGCATTTTCAGACGCAAATACGCCAAAAACAGTATTTAAATAATCAAAATCCTCAATTCCGTAATCTGTAAATTCTTGTTCTTGAAAGCCAAATTTAACAACTCCCTTTTTACCAGAATTTATCGTATTGCAAGACATCCCCATAGAAATTTGAAAACCATCCACATCAGAATTATCCAAGGTGAATATTATAGAATCTGAAGATTTATTATCAATCATTATTTCTATGTTATAATAACCGTTTTCGTAAAAGGTACGTTGTATTTTGGCAGAATAGTCTTTGCCGTCATATATGTCAGGAGTTAAATTGTCTTCAGTTATATTTATGACGGAACTATCTTCTGATGCAGAAGAAGATTCGTCTTTGGCAAATATATATATGGAAGAACTATTATTTGCAAACAATAAGGAACAGCAAGACAGAAATATAATAATACTTTTCTTTTTCATAGTTTATTTTCCTTTCCTGCTTCGGTACCACTCGAAGCTTATTATTTTGCTTGTTTAAGTTTCTTATCTGAACTCTGACGTTCAAGGCATTTCAAATATCCTTTTATTTCTCCTTTGAATTCAATCTGGGCATCTCTGGGGAGTTGATGAATTAGAGATAACCATGCCAAGTCTTCAGAAGAAATAGTTCCTTTGATGCTGTCGTCTTTTCCGGTTAATAAATAGTCCGACGATACTCCTAAAAATTCACAAATGGGGACTATTAATTTTGCAGGCGGATCTGTTCCTCGATTTTTCCAATTAGTCATTGTGCTTGTATTTATACCAATAGCACGACACAAGTCCGCTGCTGTTAATGATTTTTCTTCAAGTAACATTAAAATACGTTGAATAATCATATAATTCTCCTAAATCCCAAAATGTGAAATAAAACTATTGACAAACTCACAAATGGGGATTATTATATAACTGTAATAAACAAATGTTTAAAACGAAATAAAAAATGTAGCAGAGATAATTGCAAATAAAAGTATTTCCTCGAGTATGGCCGCCACAGCTATTAAGAGGTTGCATAATTTTGATTCACAATATTTTTCTGCCATTACAATTTTATAGCAATTTTAAACAAATGTAAATAACAAATGTTTACTGTAACGACTGGAGGTGATTTTGTGAAACGAAAATTATCCCCTTGGTGCAAAGAAGTAAAGAAGACATTGATCGACAGGGATATGACAGTAACAGATTTGTGTGATCAGGTTGGTATGTGTCGAAATTATGTGAGCCGGACTATCAATGGCGCTTCATATGCACCAGCTTTAGCTGAGACAATCAGTAAAGCATTGGATATCAATACAGAGTACACAATTTAATAGGTTGTAACTACATCATAGCATTAAAGAAAGGATAGAAAAATGTCGAAGTATGCCACGAAAGCGGCTGGCAATATGTTTTGCCAGGCACGGTACGAAGCGGCAAAGTTCAATGAGCGGTTAGGCAGCCGCGAAGGAGCTGCTGAGGAACTTGGTGTTGACCGGACAAGGCTTGCACGGATAGAACTTGGGAGTGTTACTCCTTATCCAGAGGAAGTGCTTCTGATGGCGGATATCTATAGAGCTCCTGAATTAAAAGGTAATTATTGCCGGGAAATGTGCCCTCTGGGAAAAGGAATGCCAAAGATCGAGAATCAGGATATTGATAGGATTGCACTCAGGGCGTTGTGCTCATTCCGGAAGATCAACGAAGCCAAAGAACTCCTGTTGGATATTACAGCAGATGGAGTTATTACAGAGGATGAAAAGCCAGATTTAGAGAAAATCATAAACACCTTGAATGAGGTTAATGAGGTAACTCAAAATTTGAAAAACTGGATTGAAAAATCTTTGAAATGAGGGGAGGAGGTTTAATGCAGAAGAAATTATCTCCCTGGTGCAAGAAAGCTAAAATAGCAATGATTCAGAATGATATCTCTGTCAATGATCTGGCCGAAGAACTTGGCTGTTCTAGATGCTATCTTTCGTCAACTTTAAATGGAAAGAACACCAGCATAGAAATCAGAAGAAGAATCAGCGATTATCTTAATATTTCGGATTCAGATAATTAAAAGGAAGTGTTTTGATGGACCTTAAAGAAAAATTAAAAGAAATATTAAAAAAGAACTATGGAATTACATCAGACGTAGAGCTTCTGGAGGAACTGAACAATATGGAAAGTGTTGATCTTGGAATTTTTGTAACCCAGATTGATGCAGAGAAGACAGCATAGATGAAGGAGGTGCGAAATTGTTTACAACAGAAGATATGAAGAAATATCATACAACAGCTGAGAGAATTTTAAATGCGCTGGATAACAGTTCGGTGCCGATCAGCTGGCATGAAATGGACAGATGCGCATTACAGAGCGTTATCGCCAAAGAATTGATCTTAATTGATAAGGAGGCAAGATAATGGATGTACGCAAAGTGCAAGGTGTGCGAAAGAATGTGGAACATCAGTACATTACAGAAGATTCCAAAACACGGATATATCTGTCCGTGGTGCGAGAATTTAATGAGAAGGAGTATGAGAAATATTCCAAAAAAAAGAAAAGAGCGAAAATAAAAAAGAGAATTCGCTTCTTGAAAAGGTTGATGGTTTACATCGTTCCTACAGCAGTCAGCCTTATCTTCTTCGGATATCTGAGCGATATGCTTTGCGCAATAAGGGGAAGCGCAGAACTCGGATCCGAATGGATAGCAATCCCACTCATGTGGGTGTGGATATACGCATTGACCAGATTCGCTGTAGGAGATGCATATTAAAAGCCCCAGACGCTTAAAGGAGATATGAAGTGTAGACGGCACTCATAAATCCGCATCGGAGGCTTAAGTCAGAACTTTAAAACTTTGGTTTTGGAGCCCTTGTTTTTAAAGAACACCGTTATTTTATCACAAATTTAGGAGGTAATCAAGTAGATGAAAGAGGTTTTAGGAAGTTTGCCGGAAGTTATTACGGCATACAAAAATTATAATCTGCTAGTTCCGACAGCAACGGACGTGCAGCTTAATCCATTCTACAAATTCCATGTAGAAGAGGTTCCTGTCGATCTGGGCGAGAACAGCGGAGACATTTTCAAGGTTGGTTCAGTTAAGACAGGTAAGCAGGATGAGAGAGGAAAAGACATCTGGGAAGATGTGTTTTCTTTATCTAAGCCTTTGCTCAACAAAATGGCTATGGCAGCCGGTATCCAGTTCAATCCAAAGGAAACATATGGTGAGCGTATCGACCGGGTTACATATCGAGCACAGGCTCAGGGAGCTATGCGCAAGGCTGACGGAACAGCCAGAACAGAAACTGACCAGAAGGTGATCTGTCTGGAAGATGAAGAAGAGAAGTATCGCATTGAGTTTGCGGACAAAGCTGCAAAAGGCATTACTGATGAAAAACAGGCACAGGCAGCAGCGGAAATCTTTTCTGGACAATGGGTGGAATCCAAAAATAAATGGGGAAAGAAATGCCAGGCTTTTGTGATTGCGAAAGAAGACAGGGATAGATACATTGATCGCTCCGTCATGGTAAACATGGCACTGCTGAAAAAGACCTGGGCTGAAAAGGCTATGACCGGCGCGAAGCTTCGTGTAATAAGAGCTCTGCTTGGTGTAAAAGGTACATACACAAAGGCGGAACTGCAGAAGAATTTCGCAATTCCAACAGTAATTTTTTCACCGGATTTCTCGGATCCACAGGTCAGACAGGCAATGCTGACGCAGGGTATGAACTCTGTGAACAATATGTTTGGTGCACCACAGATAGCAGTTAAGAACGTGGATTTCGAATCTGAAAGCACAGTATTTACTCAGGACGATTTGGATAATCCGGCATATGCTTCGGATACAGAAAGCGAAGATGATTATCCACCAATGCAGGAGCCGGATATTGCTCCCGAACCGGAGCCAGAACCAGAGCAGGATAGATCGGCAGATTTCCAGTGTTCCAGATGCGGTGAGATCATAAATGAAAGGGTTTATGAATACTCAATCAATAAATTCGGAGAGCCACTTTGCATTAAATGTCAGAGAGGAGGCGGACGCAGATGAAAATATTACATACAGCTGATTGGCATATTGGCCAGTTCAAAGGTCCTGTGGTGGACGGAGTGAATCTCCGTTCACAGGATACAGTAAAATGTCTTGAGTATATGGTTGATGTAGCTATTAAAGAACAACCGGACATTGTTTGCATTTCTGGTGATATCTTCCACCAGGAGCAGATCGGCCCGGTACGATATTCGGATGAAATGATTCATGCGACCAACATCATCGCATCATTGGCACGTTTTGCAGGATATGTGATCGTAATGAGAGGAACACCGAACCATGATGGAAGCGGCCAGTTCCGAGTTCTCAAAAGAATGCTGCTGAACGTCAATAACGTATGTGTTGTGACGGAACCGTTTGTTATCAAAACGAAATATGCAGACATTGCTTGCATACCTGGATTTGACAAACAGGAGTTCAGAGCAAAATTCCCTGGTTTATCTGCAGACGAAGAAAATCTTGCATGGACGAAATATATTTCGGATATGGTTTTTGCATTGAGAGCAGAGTGCGAAAATACACCGATTCTCATGGCACATTATACAATCCCTGGTTGCAATATGGAATCCGGACAGACATCTTTCTTTACGAATTTTGAACCGGTGATACCGAGAGAAACCCTGATTGCGGCGAAATATGAAGCTGTTCTTCTCGGACACATTCACCGACCGCAGATGCTTGATGGCCTGCATAACGTATTTTACTCCGGAGCGATCAACGCCATGAATTTCAATGATGAAGGACAGGAGCGAGGATTCTGGATTCACGAATTCAACGAGAACGGCGTACTGGTAAAAGGACACAGATACACTACACCGTACAGACAGTTTTATACGGTCACATGGGATTCTGATGAAGTCGGTGACTATATCCGAGAGGGAAACATGTACCTCCATAGAACAGGACTTCCGGAAAAAGTGACGGATAAGATAGTCCGGGTGCGGTATTCCTGCACATCTGAGCAGAAGAAGGCACTCAATATTCCATTACTGCAAAAGAACCTGTACGAGCTTGGCGCATTCTATGTGGCAAATATTGAAGCAGAAAGCACTATTGACATCACGAACCGCGGACTTCTCTCGGAGGAAAGCGACCCAAGGTTGAATCTGGAAAAATGGTTGGAGGAAAAGACATTTAAGAATCCAGACAAAATCGTGGAGCTTGCCGAGCCAATCATAGCAGAAGCCATGAAACAGAGCACCACCGCAGAGATTCACGGTGTGTTTAAGCCGGTATCTATTTCGGTAAGAAATTACAGAAACTACAAGGAAGAAAGCTTTGATTTTTCAGACATTTCATTCTGCACGATTAATGGAGTAAACGGTGCAGGAAAGAGCAGTCTTTTCATGGATGCTATTGTGGATTGCCTGTTTGAAGAAACCCGTGAGGGAGACTGTAAGGCGTGGATCCGAGGTACAGAGGATGCAAGAAGCGGTTCCATAGAATTTATTTTCGACATCGGAGAGAAACGATTCCGGGTAGTCCGCACCAGAACAAAATCCGGAAAACCAACTCTGAACTTGTCACAGTATCAGGAAGAAAGTGCTGACTGGATGAATCTGTCCAAGGAAAGAATCGTTGACACACAGACTGAAATCGAGAAGCTTCTTGGCATGCACAGCATGACATTTCGCAGCTGCGCATTGATCATGCAGGACCAGTATGGATTATTCTTGCAGGCGAAGAAAGATGAACGTATCGCTATCCTTGGAAATCTGCTCGGGCTTGGAATCTATGGAGTAATGGAACTGGATGCCAGAAAGAAGCTTGCGGATGCAAGAAAGGAGCTTGCTTCTAAAAAAGAAGCCGTTCGGATCAAGACTGACTTCATTAAGGCTCAGGGAAATCCAGAGGAAGAACTGGAGACAGTAGAAAAAGATATTCATAAAAAGCAGGAAGAACTTGAAAATCTGGATGAATCCAGAAGAAAACTGCTCGAACGTCAGGAAAAAATATCTGAGGCAGAGAAAGAAAGCGAAAAAGCGAGAAGTGAATTAAAAGAATGCTCCGAGGAATGCAGTGTCGTGGAACATGACCTGGAATATTCAAAGCAGACACTGACAGCGTGCAATAACCTTTTGGAACTGGCGGATGTGATACGAGAAAAAGCAAAACAGCATTCAGAATTATCTTTGCAGCTTTCTGGCGTAGAAAAGGACGTTATTAAATATAAAAATGCCAAAGAGACATTGAACGGTTACACCGAAGAGGCTGACCGTTACCAGAGACTTATTGATAAGAGCAAGCTCCGAAATGACCAGATACGCAATCAGATTTCACAGTTGGCATTTAATGTTCCTGATAATCTGGAAGAAAGACTTGACGCACTGGCAAAGGAAAGAGAAGAAATTGAGTGTCAGCAGGAAAAAAGATACCGATACTCTACAGCTCAAAACGAATTGCACGAAATTGACTCATCCTATTCGCAGAAGATATCAGGAGCTGCAAACCGACGGGATTATCGGCAGAAAAGGATTGCTGAGATCAAACAGCAGGAAGAATTCATGAAGAATTCTGGGTGCCCGGATATCGAGAGCGCAAGCTGCAGGTTCCTGTCGAAAGCAGTCGAAGATGTCAAAAGCCTTCCGGTTGAGCTGGACAATCTGAAAAAATGCGAGGAAGAGATTGAGATATTAACATCTGAGCGTGACAAAAAAATAGCCGACAAGCAGGAAGAGATTGAAAGAATAGGATACGATCCTAAACGCCTCGCTATTCTGACCGCATCTGTAACAGAACTTTCCAAATATGAACGAATGAAGAAAGCTGTGGAGGAGAACAAACTCGAAATTGCCCGTTTAGAGGCCGAAAAGAAATCGAACGATAAAAATATAGGGCAGTGTGAGGAGAATCTGCTACAGGTCAAATTAAAGGCCTCTGAGATAACGGAAACAGTTAATAAACTATCGGAATCAGTTGACAGACAGGAACAGATCAAACAGCAGATGGCTCATCTGCAGACTTATGTAGAACAGGAAAAAGAACTTCCTGTTTACGAAGAAAGAAAGCAGCATGTTCTTGAAAGGATTGAGAGCATGGAAAAAGAGAGGGAAAAACTTACTGACAAAAAATTCATTCTCTCTTCTCAGCTTACTGGTATGGATACCATGTTGGAAAAAATGAAGGAAACATTTTCGACCGATATGGTGAAAGAAACAGACAGGCAGATTCACAGTAACAAGGAAACTCTTGGAGAACTGCAGATCCAGAAGGGAGTACTCCTTGAACGTCTGGAAAATATCGATACCATGCGAGGCGAAATCTCCACGCTGAATAATGGAATTGCAGTAGCTGCTGGCAGAGCGGACTGTTACGAAGCATTAAAGCAGGCATTTTCACAGGACGGAGTTCCGCATCAGATCATCCGAAATATTATTCCTCACATTACTGATACTGCAAACAATATCCTTGGATCTATGACAGGCGGAACTATGGGAGTGGAATTTGTGATGGAACGTACCGTCAAAGGTAAAGACGGTGACAGAGCTACCCTGGACGTACTGATCAATGAGTACGGAAAGACAACTCTCCCATATGCTTCGAAATCCGGAGGGGAAAAGGTAAAGGCTTCACTTGCTATTATCCTTGCATTGTCTGAGATTAAAGCAACGTCCGCAGGTATCCAGCTCGGAATGCTGTTTATAGACGAACCTCCATTTCTCGACGATGATGGAACTCAGGCCTATGTAGATGCTCTGGAAACAATCAGACAGAGGTATCCAGATGTGAAAATTATGGCAATAACCCATGATGATGCTATGAAAGCTCGATTCAATCAGTCTGTAACCGTAATTAAAACAGAAGACGGCTCTAAGGTCATTTACTAAGGAGGCGTCTATGGGAAAAAAATACTATTGGCTTAAGCTGCCGGAGGATTTCTTCCGGCAGAAGCCGATCAAAAAACTCCGCAGAATTGCCGGAGGCGATACATACACAATTATCTATCTCAAGATGTTGCTGGTATCTCTGAAAAATGAGGGAAAACTCTTCTTCGATGGAGTAGAAGAGAATTTTACAGAAGAGATTGCACTTGAACTTGACGAAGAAGAGGAAAACGTAAAAGTCACAGTCCAGTTTCTTATGGCTCAGGGACTCCTGCAACTGATAGACGAAAGCGAATATGAGCTTACAGAGTGTTCCAGAATGGTGGGATCTGAAAGCGCAAGCGCTGAAAGAATGAGACGTCTTAGAGATAAAAAAACGTCACAATGTGACATTGGTGTGACGCAACAGTTACACCTCAGTGACGTAGAGAAAGAGATAGAGATAGATAAAGATAAAGAGATAGAGAATAAATACATTTGCCCGGAGGTGAACTCCGGACAGCCGCAACCGAAGGCGGAGATAGAGCCAGTTGCGGAGAGCAGGACGAAGGTGGAGATAGAGCCATCCTGTTCAAAGGCTGAGTTGAAGGTAGAGACAGAGCCGGCTCAGGCGGATGTATTTATCAAACTGCCGTTGATCAATGGGGATGATTACCTGGTGACAAAAGAATATGTCAAAGAGCTTAAAGAACTATATCCGGCAGTTGATGTAGAACAGGCATTACGCAGTATGCGTGGGTGGTTGGGTTCACACCCGAAAAATAAAAAGACACCGAGGGGAATCAAACGATTTATCACAGGTTGGATATCAAGAGATCAGGATGAAGCATCTCGTGTGCCGGATAAGCCAAAGCCTGTTTCTCAAAACCGCTTTAATAATTTTCACCAGAGAGATTATGACTTTGCAGAGTATGAAAGGCAGTTGTTGAATCGTGAATGAAGAAAAGATTACAGGGACCGAAAAAGAGTTTTTGGATGTGTTCAGGCAGCTCTGCATCAGCAGGAGTTCGTGGCAGGTGTGGGCGGATCTTATGGCGGCAATGGCATGTACACTTGCAAATGCAGTAGATAAGTCATTGTCGAGACATACGGCAAGGGAAAAAGAGTATGCAGAGTGCATCAAACGCCTTGGAGGAGTGGAGAAGCCGGCCAAGTGCTTTGCGATTGTAGTTGAAGCACTGGAAAGAAATCCAGATCAGGATTTCCTTGGGAGGTTATACATGAGCCTCGAACTGGGAAATCACTGGAAAGGCCAGTTTTTCACACCGTATAATGTCTGCAGATGCATGGCAGAGTTGACGATACATGACAATATGCAGAAACTGCAGAACAAAGAATGGGTATCTGTTAACGATCCTGCCTGCGGAGCCGGAGCAACACTTATAGCAGCGGCGAATACATTTCGCCGAAAAGGGTTTAATTACCAGACTCAAGTGCTGTTTGTTGCAAATGATATTGACCGGGTAACTGCACAAATGTGTTTTATACAGTTGTCGCTTCTTGGCTGTCCAGGATATGTAGCAGTTGCAAACACACTATCAAATCCAGTAGCAGGCAATACACTTATGCCAGAGGAAAGACCTGAACAGGAATTCTGGTACATGCCATTTTATTTCAGACCGGAGTGGAACATGAGGAGACAACTTCAGATTCTCAGACGCAGACAGCGGCGCCCTACCTTATTTGGAAGAGCACCGGAAATAACATTTCATTTTGATTTCGAGAAAGGAGAATACAAATGTCAGAACAGTTAAAACAGGAAGTGGACACTGCTGAAATCGACCGTTTAGAGACGGAAACGGACGTGGACAGTAAAACGATAGGGCAGGACGAAACAGAACTACCAGAGAGCAAATTAGAGGACGAGAGCGGCAATGAAGTGAAAGCAGAGGATACTGTGTATTTGGGGAAAGCTTCACTTGCTGAGATTCTTACAGGAATGGCGAATCCAACAGAAGAGGAAATTAGAGCTGCAGAAATTGAGAGTGCAAAGCCGGTAAAGCAGAAGGCTAAAGAAAAACTGGAAGCTGAAAAGAAAAAAGCAACCCAGAAGAATTTTGCGGATCCGATCATTGCTTATCTGTTGAAAAGATGCGAAGAGGATCAGGGACTTGCTGAGGACGTAATGCAGGAGGGCAAGACCTGGAACAAGTGCTTTAACTATATTGTCGAACAGGCCAGAAAGCAGTCGAATGGCAGATCTACTGCAGTTGAAGGCCAGGTTGTTTATGAATGGGCTGAGGATTATTATCACAAAGAAGAAAAACCGGAGGCAAAGAAAAAAGTAAGTGATAAAAAGCAGGTAGATACAGTAAATAAGGCGAAGCCAGCAGTAAAGAAAGTGGAGACCCAAAAGAATTCTTCTGAAAAAACAGATGAAGAATTGCCAAAGAAAGATATTCCGCAGCCAGAAAAGAAGGAAAAGCCTAAAAAGAAAGAAACACCAAAGAAGCAGGATAAACCAGCAATGGATGGACAGATGTCATTGTTCGATCTTCTGTAGGAGGCGATATGGATGAAAAAGAAAGAATTAAAATCCATACCAATCGCAAAGGCAAATATGGAAGCTATACACGATATTGCAGTGGCAGGGAAAGGTAAAAGAGGGGTAATCACAGTTCAGAATGTAAAAAATGGGGCAGAGGAAGTGCTGGTACTTAATGTTTATCAGACCAGCGGAAGAAATAAGAGAGACATTTCGCTATTATTTCGAGTATTCTGCCAAAAAGAAGACTATATAACCCTTGAAGTGGAATGCAATAAGTGGAGAACAGCAGCGTTACTCAACTTAGTCTGCAGAGATGCTGGATGGGCTGCTTATTGGTGGAATTATGAACAGCTGGAGTTCCTCACGGCTGCAGATGCAAGAAAAGCGGAGAATGTATATCACAAATGGCTTAAAGATAAAAAAAATCATACAAATCAAACCGCATTTGAATTACTCCACAGATATCAGGAAAATATCAAAGCAACCAGACTTGCTAAGAAACATAAAAAAGAAACAGATATTATTGATCTGGAAATGGAGAAGTTTGGAAATCTACCGGATGATTATCAAATTTTTGTTGAAGAAATAGTGTTCAAAGATGAAAACTACATCTTCTACAACACAAAAAAGAAAAGTGCGTTCTGCACCAGTTGTAAGAAAAAATTCATTTTAGAGAACAAACATTTGCGGCATAAGATGATAGCTATTTGGAACGATCGAGACGAAGTGAAGCATAACCGAATTGTTAGATGCCCTTACTGCAATAAATATTTGCAGGCGAAAAGTACAGGAATGGGTAGAAGCAATTTGAAATCGGTTGCTTGGAGTGTACTGATTCAATCAAATGGAGAAGATGTGCTCACTCGATATTTTTGCCATATAAAAGACTTCAGAGCTGATTTTCATAATCCGAAGATAACTTCTTACGAAGGGTACAGGACTGTGCATAAAAAGGATGGCTCAACAGATTATATGTGGGGACGATACAAAAATACCGAAATGCGATGGTGCTATTACAAGGTCAGACATTACGGTTGGTATCCTCCGTCAGAAACGGTTTATCCGCGAAATGTTGTCATGTATAACGAGAATCTGTCAGATGCATTAACTGGCACCTGCATGCAATATAGCGCACTTGACATTTTTATTAATAATGTTGCGAATGATCCCCGATATTTTAATACGCCTTGGCTTATCGATAATTACTTCCGTTCATACAGAAAGTATCCATTCATAGAGCAATTACTAAAGGTTGGCTTCTACAGAATGACCAGAGAATTTCTTGAAGATAACAGGGTAAATGCAATAGAATTTAATGCCTCACAAAGAACTGTTCTCGGAACTCTGGATATAGGAAAAATACAATATAACATGTTGAGAAAGCTTGAAGATCCAGCTATTAGAGACTTGGAAATTCTTAGATATAAGCCCGACCTGAAATGGGAAGAGTTTAATGATTTGAGATACATAAGAGATAATGGACACATTGATATGTATAAAAAATATATCGATCTTATGGCGTATACGACGCTTCATAAAATTATCCGTTATATATCTGAGCAAAAATTAACCACGCGAGATAATGATTATTTTGATTATACTGGTTGGCTCGAGGAAATGGGGTATGATATGCGGAATGAGTTCAATTTGTTTCCGAAGGATTTCCAAAAGATGCATGACAGTATGTCTAAGTTATATATGAAATTTAAGGATGAACAATCGAGGGAAGAAACAAAGAAATTCAATCTCCTGCTGAAGAGACTAAGAAAGGATACCGTAGATGTTGAAGCAATGAATCTCAATATAGAAGGATTGTTTATAAGACTACCAAATCGTCTTGAGGAATTAAAAGTAGAGGGAGAAACATTACACCATTGTGTCGGAACATACATGGAAAAGGTTCGAAGAGGGGAAACAATGATTTTCTTTATTCGTAAGAAAGAAGAACCAGACAAACCATATTATACATTGGAATGGCGTGGCAAAGTTATCCAATGCAGAGGATCCCATAATTGCGATATGACATCAGAAGTAAAAGCATTTGTTCAAATATTCCAAGAAAAAATGACGGAGTACGAGAGTAAACCTAAGAGACAAAGAAAGGCGGGATGATAATGGCAAAACAGAGCATTAGAAGTATTCGAAAAGGAAGTGTGCAGTGGAACGAAGAAGACAGATTGCAGATGGTTTCCATGCTGGCAAAAGCAGGATATGCAGTGCAGGTTGTGAGAAAAGAAGTTCCTGCCGGAGAGACCAGAAAAACAACCCAGTATGAATATGTGATCGAGTACGGAGAGAGGGTGGAGTAATGATCGCTATGAAACCTGTATCAAAAACAGGAATTGTTATTCGATACAATTTCGTGAAGTTGGAACATGAATACCATTATTGCCCGGCTTGCGGTGGTGCGTTGAATGCTGGACCAGATTACTATCCTGATTTTTGTGAGAAGTGCGGACAGGCACTTGATTTTTCCGGAACAGAATGGAAAGAAGATAGACAGATAGGGTTCGTAGAGCCAGAAGCCGTGTAAGAAAGGAGATAGAATGACTAAGAAAAGTTGTAGAAGAACAATGGATGAAAATAAAATCCACGAGAAAGCAGTAAAAATGAGAAAAAAGACAGATGAACAGCTGGTTCATTATGTGGAAGACAGAGTAGAGAAAGCCAGAAGTGAAGGGTTCAACGAAGGCAAGGCTTTAGCTAAAAATACAGCAAAGGAGTTTATTGTGTTGCTTCAGCAGAATAAGATTCCGGGAATCGGAGCAGTAACGATCAATAAGCTGGTGAAAGTGGCAGGTGAGCATGGATACTTATAATCGTTCAATCAGAGGGCTTAAAAGCAGATCAAACGGCGAATATTTTGAAAGAATGATTATTGCAGCTTCCCGGTTCTATGAGGACCGGGGGATAGCTGTTATAGATAAAACCCCTGAAGCTTTTAAAGTAATCAAGCCGTATAACAGAGACAGAGGCCAGTTCATATGTTGTTTTACACAACAGGCTCAACCGGATTTTAAAGGCGCCCTGATGGACTCTACAATGGTTCTGTTTGATGCGAAACATACAGATAAAGGCCAGATCAGTCGGAATGTTGTGACAGAAGAGCAGGAGGAATGCTTTGAACGTTACATGAAGATGGGGGCCATGTGCTTCTTGGTAATATCCCTCGAATTCGAGGAGTTTTACAGGGTTCCATGGATCGTATTCAGAGACATGAAAAAAATCTACGGACATAAGTATATGAATCGTGAGGAACTGGCGCCTTATAGAGTTAAATATAACAACGGAGTTGTGAAATATCTGGACGGGATAACACTCCGGGAAAGGAACGAAGATGAAAGTACAGAAGTATGAGATTTCCAGAACTATTGATAAATTGAAAAGCATTGTGCAGAAGAACGACCAGTTTCCGGCATTAGGAGGCGTTCTGGTAAAGGACGGGTATTTAATCGCATCAAATACAGAAATGACCATGCAGCTCAAATTAGAGGCCTCTAAAGGCAGTTGTTTCATCATTCCTATGAAAGCCTTTGATGTAATTAAAAATCTTCCGGATGGCGAAGTGATTATTGATGCAGACGGCAAAAACATTGTTACGATCAAGACAAAAGCTATAAAGAATAAATACCAGAGCTATCCTCCGGAAGAATTCAGTTTTGATATTACAGAAGATCTGGATGCCCCAGAAGTTGTGATCAATGGCAAGAGGATGATGGAGGCAATTGGACATGTTATCTATGCAGCTGCAGACAGCAGTTCTGCAACACAGATGATGGGAGTGTATTTTGAAGGCGGAGAGAACAAGATTAAGCTGGTAGCACTTGACGGACATGTCGTAGCAGTTGATTCGATACCGACTGACGGTACCGCAGACATGAAGCTGATAGTGCCTAAAACAGTGGCAAAGAAGCTTGTGTCAATGGGAATTATTGATGATGTTGCTGTTACATATACAAAAAATAGAGCGGTATTCAAATCAAAAGAATATACCATTTACACGAGGTTAATAGAGGGTAAGTATTTTGATTACAATAGATTTTTCATGGCGGGAAAGATGAAAACTTATGTTTCCAGACCGGAATTAGTTGCGGCAATGACCAGAGCAAAGATGTGTACGGAAGAAAAGAAACCTGCAGTCTTCGAAATGAACGAAGATCAGTTAAATATTCGCATTGCCGACAGACTTACGGATTATCAGGAAGAGGTGAAACTTCAGGATCCGCTTCCTGAACCGTTAAAAATTGGTTTCGATTCTAAACTGGTCCTTGAAACACTGAAAGCATTCACTTGTGAAAATATAGCCATGAATTTCTCAGGACCTAAGATGCCGGCAGTTGTTGAAGCGGAAGACAGTGACATGAAAGCTATCGTGCTTCCAGTAATGATAAGAGAGGAATAAAAACTATGATTGAGATCTTGGATATGAAAGATGTAAAAGATGCAACACCAGAAGAACTGGAAGAGCTTCGTCGGAAAGGACTCCTTCCGAAAACCAGATCCAAAAGAATTTCCGGGAAACCACTTACTCCATATGAAAGAACCAGAGCACAGGTGGCTGCTACCGGGAATAGATGGGCGATGGAGAATTTTTACGCCACACACAGCTGAAAGGTGATGTATTATGGCGAATTTATATAATTTGTGCAGAAAGGACGGGACAGTGATGGAATACTCCATCACCGCATCCGACATAGCAAAGCGAATTGGATGCGATCGACAGGATATCTATTCTTCGGCAAGTTATGCGCTCCTGATCAAGAAAGAGTATTATGTAGAAATTACAGATCGTCCGTTGAGCTGGAAGAAAGATATTGATCTGCTGACAGAATATGATCGAACAAGAATAGGATTCTTGAGAATGTGTGGGAAATTATGAATGCAGAAGAAACAAAACGGTGGAAGGCCAAGCAACTCCGCTATAAGAAGCCAATAGTCCGGGATTTGAACTTGGACAAGATACAAGAGGAATTATGGAACATCATGGAGAAATGTGAAAATATTCGTTGGTATACAGATTCTGATGATGGAAACGATTCTCTTATTAATGCTTTGGATGGAGACGAAGACGAAGCATATGAATTTAAAATGGCGTTTGCAGACCTGTGTGCTGAATGTGAAAGAATGCAAGAGGATTTGCAGGAAGAGTGGATTCCGAATTATTTTGATACATTTTTCGTGGCAGCAGGTGCAGGGGAAAGCTTCGGGGGACTACTTGGTTGGGATTCCTTTGAAGGAGATTATTTCGGAATTGACGGTACAGATGCTTGGGCTGAAGACGAAGCAAAGAAGAAAATGAAGACAATAACAAAGGACGAATTAATAGCAGCGGCCAGACAGTGCTTTAAAGTTTATCAGTCGTATATAGGGTTGCGGAATCGATACGATTCCTTGAAAGCGGCTATAGATATCCTGAGAGATCAGAACACTGGATTTTTGCAAACTATTAAGGAAATTGAGCGATTGTATGAAGCGGCGAGCAAAGAACAAGGTATAACTGCCAAATATAGTACGGAGTGGAAAGAATTTGAAAGATATACTGATGCGCTTCCACAAGAGGCTTGGATTCAGTAGAAAGGAGTAGCATGAAAGTATATAAAGCAGTTCATGGAAACGAAAATAAATGCAAGGAACTTCATAAAGAGATGAACCTGAATGTGGGGCCGACTCGTTTGGTTCAACCAGATTTTTACTTATTGGTTGATGTTGATGATATCCAGAAACAGCTGAATGCTTTGGAGAATGAGGTTCACTGTATGAAAAAAGTAGAAGCAAGAAGGAGATGGCGCTATGGAAGAAAAAGATATTAAGATAACAATTAATGTTGGATGCTTAGAAAAATCTCGTGTTAAAAAAGAACAGATTGCCGGATATTTGCTGAGAGCTATTGCAGGAGTGACTGCAAACAATAAATGCTTTGTTACAAATTATGTATGTGAAATAAATGAGAAAAATGATGATAAGTTGCAGGATAAATATATTACAGGAAAACCTAAACTTACAAAAGACGAAAAGAGTTTTCTTGACGAACTGGATCCTTCATGGACTTATATGCTGAGAAATGATCGTGGACAGTTATATCTTGCCAGACGAACTGAATCGAGGAACTTCGAGTATTTATATTTGGATGACACAACAAGTGTGGAATTTGCTTTTGTTGAACCTGTAGGGGGATGCTGGGAGGTTGCTGACCTGAAAAAATTGGAGGTAGAAGAATCCCGAGAAGATTAAGGGTGCTCTAAAATTCACATAGATTCAATCCTGCCGCATGAGCCTGTCAGATTGCGGCAGGGGAAAAGGAAAATGATAGCGAGGTTGAAGTATGAGTTATATCAAAAACAGATTAAAGCAATACAAAGATAAGTATTCAAAGTACAGCAAGCACGATGGAGTGTATGTTGAGGATGTTCTGGTTATGCTTGAACAGCTTCAGGAAGATCTGGAGCGAGATGAAAGACCTAAACTTACAAAAAATGAAAAGAGTTTTCTTGAAGCGCTAGATCCTTCGTGGAGTTACATTCTGAGAAACGGAAGGGGGCAACTATACCTTGGTAGAAAAGTTGAGTCTATGTACGGAAGTACATACAAATATTTGTGTTTAGAGGGTATAACAAATGCAAAGTTTGATTTTATTGAAGCAGAAGATAGAAGTTGGCTGATTTCCGATTTAAAAGAATGCGAGGTGGAAGTATGAGTGATATGAGACTGATTGATGCAGATAAGTTGATATTACATTTAAACGATTATGCCCTGCAAGAATCTCCAAGCGATGTAGAGTCTGCTGGGGACAGAAAAGTTTCAATGGCAGTATATAAAGCAATAACGGATTGTATTAGAGCTGTGGACGAGCAGCCGACAGCTTTTGATTTGGACAAGGTTATGGAACAGTTGGAAGATAGAAGCGCACTGGCAAGACCAGTAGGGTGGTCTAAAGCATATGAAATTATAATGCTGAAAGATGCAATCGAGATCGTGAAAGGCGGTGGAGTTGAATGAAATATCCAGAAGAAATGTATATTGATAGCCAGATTTTTGCAGGAGACATGGATGGCTCAGAATCCAATCTGACAGAAAAAATCGTAAAAATAAGGACTTCTCATTTATGCTGCGTATGTGAAAAACAGGTACCTAAAGGCGAAAGAATGTTGAATCAAAAAGCAATAGTAGAAGGACAAGGTTGGCGCAGTTGCTATATCTGCCTACCATGTGTTGAAAATTGGTTAGAAGAATCAGGACAAGTAGAGGATGGTGGAGTTAATGAGAGAAATTCTTTTTAAGGGAAAGAAAAAAGATAACGGTGAATGGATAGAGGGATACCTGTTGGATGGTGGAATGCCGGGAGAAAAGCGAATATTCATAGGGAAATTGGTAATAGGCAAATGGACCGTTATGGCGGATGAATTTGACGAAGTTGATCCGGATACAATATGCGAGTACACAGGATTAACAGATAAGAACGGCAAGAAAATCTGGGAGAATGATATTTTGATGTGTCATGGAAATTCAGAAGACCTTGTAAAAACGGTATTTGGAGAATTTGGTGTAAGAAATATTGAAACCTGGTCCATAGTAGATAAAGTTGTCGGATGGCATTATGAGATTATTCCGACAGATACAATCAGCAGATGTGAACCATTCTGCTATTCAATGCCACTGACCAAAGATTATATCGACAGGTGCGAAATGGAAGTAGTTGGAAGCATTTTTGACAATCCAGAATTAGTGCAAGGAAGTTTATGAGCCGAGATGATTATGCTTTTCACTGCGCAGGATGCCGTTGTAATCATTGTGCAAACAATGTGGAAACAGTAGATAACTGTGCAGAGGAAGCGATAAAAGCCTGCTTCGTCTGTGACGAATGTAATTGGTATGATGGTAACTTGAAAAATAGAGATATGACATGTAGGCAGTGCGAAGATTATATTGTAACAAATCAACATGCTGAGTATTTAAGAAAAAGGATAAAGGTGATAAAAAGATGAAAAAACAGTGGAATTATGTTGAAAAAGACGGAAACCCGAAAAAGGCAGGGCTGTACTGGGTGACGCTTATTTATCCAGAGAGAAAAGATGGTAAAAAGACAGGAAAATTTATGGCTGAGGTTGATACCAGATATTTCGCAGATTTGGACAAAGAGTCAGATTTAAGAGGCTTGACCATGGACGGAGAACCAGATAGCGGTTTCGCATGGACAGAAGAATGCGGAAGTATTTCAGGAGAAAGAGTGCATGCTTGGATGCCTATGGAAGATATTAGAATTGCTGAGTTGCCGGAGGGAGTTGAAAACCGAAATTTTGAATCTATGGAGGTATAAGCGTGACAAGAGCAGAAACAACCAAGTTCCTTGGACAGTTGCTTATAAGTACCCGGTTTAACGGCGCTGGGAAGCACTGGGCCAGCGAGGTAAGTATTGATCCGTGGGGAAGAGACGCGAAAAGAGTTGATTACATGCAGTTTTCACCAGCTGACCAGTGCTCTATATCCGGGATAGAAAAAGGCATATTTACATGTTATGAGGTAAAAAGCTGCAAAGAGGATGTTTATAGTGGGAACGGTCTCAACTTCCTGGGTGAGAAAAACTATATTGTAACCACTATGGAGTGTTACAAGGATATTTTACCGGACTTTCGGAGTGGGAAACTTGCTAAGCATATGCGTGATCAGTTTCCGGAATCCTCCAATTATTTTGGAGTGATGGTTGCAATACCATACTGGGCAGAAATTACAGATGAATTCGAGAATCCTACACCGATAGATGGAAACACAGAGAGGAGTTGGAAGCTGGCGGCTATTTTATCATGCAGGCAGGGACCAAGAAAGAGATCTATGTCGGAATTATTATTTTGTATGTTGCGGAGCGGTCATTAAGGAGGATGAAGAAATGAAAAAATTTAAAGAAAAACGCATGGCAAGTTATGTGCTCAGAAGCAATGAACTGATTCAGGAAGGCAAAACAAAAGAAGCTGCAGAGCTATTTGGAAAAGGCTTAGGTTATTATAGTTCAAACATTATTCATGCCATTACGCCTTATGCAACCGCGGATGCAGGACTTATATCTACTGTTTTACGTCATTTAGCATCAGAAATCGAAGAAAAGAATCCTGGGGCAAAAGAAATGCGAGAATGGGCAGAAACTCATGTCGAAAAGCCGGAACTCAAAGAGATAAAGAGAATTAAGAAACCTAATTGTAAATAAGAAAAATATTCGATTGGAGTGAAAAGATGTTTGATATCGAAAAGGCAAGAGAAAAAAAGGAGAGGAGTAAAATAAATGAAGGAAGTTATATTTTACTTATGTGGAATCTTTAGCTGTATGATCATATGGTTCTTGTGGGCTATTATAGCCTATAAAAAGGCCAAAGAAGCCCCTTTGAAAGAGTATGCAAGGATTCATATTGATATCGAAAAAGCTATCAGAGAGAATGAAGAACAGATAGCGGCAGCCAAAAGATATCAGCTTCTCGAAGATCATACGATAGACCAGATGATTCTTCAGTGGAAGATAGAATATCTGCAGAGTCAGAGAAAATGGTTATTTACATTACTTGGTGGTAGAATGGAAGAGGAGGAAAAACAATGAAGTGTAGCTTAAGTACGTATTATAGAATTATAGATTCGGAATTATATAATTTTGAAGATGGATATATGCAGTTAAATGCGGATATAGATGCAAAGACCATTGATCTTGAAAAATACATAAGTAAGCAGAAAAAAGGAATTGCGGAGATGTGTCATGTGCCAGCAGAAAATGTAGTTTCAATATCTCGGATGGAATACGAAACGTACACGGACGAGTGAAGAAAGGAAATTCATATGTACAGCAAATGCCAGAAATGCGGAAGGAAACTGACGGATCCGGAAAGCATTGAGAGAGGATATGGACCAGAATGCTGGGGAAGTATCTTACCTCATTATTCTATTGAACAGGAGGAACCGGAAGAATCTATTCCAGGCCAAATGACTATAGAAGATTTCTTGGGAGGTTTAAAAAATGGAGGAGAAAAGGATATGTCCTGAATGTGGGAAAGAGTATAGTTTTCACCCGGCATTATCAAGAAAAGATAACAAAACAATGATATGTCCTAAATGCGGGATGATGGAAGCACTTGATACAGTGCGAGATTTCTACGCTCCGGGAATGACAGATCAGCAATGGAAGCAATATAAAGAGGAGTACATGCTTAAATATATAAAGGAGAATTGATATGGATAAAAGTTTATATAATGCAAGCGGATGTAAGGACAGAACAGCACATGATGCAATCTGTGCAGCGGATAGAACCCGAACATTAGTGTACAGGGCAAGCAGGACAAAAAAGGATGAGGAAGCAGAACTGTTTGTGAAGATGGTCAAAAGACTTGCAAAAGGATTTGGGTTCAAACTCTGTGACAGAATCAAATTCGAGGATCCTGAGACTGGAAAGAAATATGTGTGAGGTATGGCATGGATACAGAGAAAAAAGTACAATTCGTAGCACTGACAAAAGAGGAAATTGATGCAATGATTCAGCAGGCTGCTCTTGCCGGAGCACAGGTTGCGTCTGATGCAATGATGGTAGGGCAGAGAAAAAGCGAGAAGGAGAAGATTGATCGTCGCTTGCATAACACTGATTTGCTCCTTAGAAATTACAGAACTTTAAAGGCGAGCTACGAAAATGCCGTCTACAAGTCAAAGGAAGGGGAGGTTACAGAGGTACTGGAAGACATCATGACCATGAAAGATGATAAGGTCATAGTGGAGAGCATCAAAACTTCGGCCAAAAGAACCGCTATCATGGTACAGCATATTGACAAAATGCTTGATGTATACCGTATCTATTGTAGCAAATTATCGGAAAAAGATAAGAGACGCTATAAGATTATTAAAGCCCTTTACATATCAAAGACGCCAATGACAATTGCAGAAATTTCAAAAAAATTTTCGGTCAGCAAGGTCACTGTATATGAAGATATCAAAATTGCGAAAGAGCGCCTATCTTCGCTGTTTTTCGGGATTGACGGACTGAGATTTTTTTGAAAAATAGAAAATAACGAAAAGCGTTAACTTAACATTGACTTAATAACGAAAATGGTGTATGATAATCGGGTAAAATTTTATCATGAGCCATGAGCCATCAGAGTGAAATCTGGTGGCTTTTTAATGCAATCTTGGGAGGGAGGAAAGGACAGAAAGACGAAATGCTCCTTTAATATTTTAGAGGAGATTACGCATGAATGGAGTAACAATATTATTTGTATATGCAGTTATCATGATCCTGGCAACAGTGATCCTGACAAAGAAAGAAAAAAATGTGGAACGCTTCTGTGTTGGAAGTCGTTCTGAAAACTGGCTGATGTCGGCTCTCAGCATTGCGGCAACGTGGATCTGGGCTCCGGCATTATTTGTATCAACTGAGAAAGCATATTCTGCCGGCTGGGTTGGCCTGTTCTGGTTTCTGGTCCCGAATGCTCTTTGCCTTGTGATATTTATTCCTTTTGCAAAGAGAATCCGGAAGGAAATGCCGGAAGGAATGACACTGTCTGGTTACATGAAAGAAAAATACAAATCCGATGGAGTGAAAAGAGTTTACCTCTTTCAGCTGATCGGGCTGTCTGTTCTGTCAACGGGAGTTCAGCTTCTTGCAGGAAGTCAGATCCTTAGTGCAGTAACAGGAATTTCGTTCAAAGCCATGACTATTCTGCTTGCGTGCATAGCAATTTCATATTCCCTGTTCTCCGGAATCAAAGCATCTATGCTTACAGATGCTATTCAAATGGTATTCATGCTTGTTGCATGTAGCCTATTTGTAATATTCGGAGTAAGAAATACAGGAACACAGGGCATTATACAGGGACTGAGCGGTATATCAGGAGACTACACAACACTATTCTCTGGAAAAGGAGTAGAGATTTTCTTAGCCTTTGGGCTTCCGACAACGATTGGACTTTTATCCGGGCCGTTTGGAGATCAGAGCTTCTGGCAGAGAGCGTTTGCAGTAAAAAAAGAGAAGCTGGGAAGAGCGTTTCTTCTTGGAGCAGTTCTTTTTGCGGTGGTTCCGCTGTCAATGGGAATTCTTGGATTTATGGGAGCCGGTGCAGGATATCAGGCACAGAACCTTGGAATCATCAATTTTGAATTGATCCGCCACTTTTTCCCGTCCTGGGCAGTATTGCCGTTCCTTTTCATGATTGTTTCCGGCTTGCTGTCTACAGTAGATAGCAATCTGTGCGCAGTATCTTCGCTTACGACAGATATTGCAGGAGGAAAAGACATCAGGAAGACCAGAGCTGCAATGGCAGTGCTTCTGATCACTGGCATTCTGATTGCAAATATCCCGGGAATTACAGTGACACATCTGTTTTTGTTCTATGGCACACTGAGGGCATCAACATTACTTCCAACAGTCATGACACTGAAAGGGGTAAGACTGAATGCAAAAGGGATTATCACAGGTGTGGTTACTGCACTGGCTGTAGGGCTTTCTGTATTCGCCTACGGCAGCGTTTTGAATAGTGGACCATATAAAACACTGGGAAGCTTGCTTACAGTCCTGTTGAGCGGAATTATTGCCTTGGCCGCTTCCGGAAAGGAGAGACGCTATGCTCGGTAGAAAACAATCCGTTCGAAATAATGAAGACTGGAAGAATGCGCTTGATCACATTGAAGAGACGGTGTCAAAGAAAGAACTGGATTCCCTTGTGAAAAAGACAGTGAAAGACATCAAAGAGAAATGCAAGGGGAAAAAGGCAGCCTATGCATGGAGTGCGGGAAAAGACTCCCTGGTACTTGAAGAGATATGCGAGAAAGCTGGCATCGATCAGAGCGTCCTTGTGAGATGCAATCTGGAATATCCGGCATTTATTGCATGGATAGAGCAGAATAAACCTTCTAACCTTGAGATTATCAATACCGGACAGGACATGGAATGGCTGAAAAAGCATCCGGATATGTTGTTTCCGGATAAAAGCAATAAGGCAGCACAGTGGTTCCATATCGTACAGCACAGGGGACAAGCACGATATTATAAAGAGCATCAGTTAGAAATACTCCTGCTCGGACGCAGAAAGGCAGACGGCAATTATGTTGGAAAAGATAATATCTACACTAATTCAGCCGGAATCACCAGATACAGCCCTCTCGCAGAGTGGAGACACGAAGATGTCCTTGCGTATATTCACTATTATGATGTGAAACTCCCACCCATATATGACTGGGAGAAAGGATATTTATGCGGTACACATCCATGGCCTGCCAGACAGTACATGGAGACAGAACAGCAAGGTTGGAAAGAAGTTTACGACATTGATAAGACCATAGTTGAAAATGCAGCACAGCATTTCGATGGAGCTAGAGAATTTTTAAAAGCTATCAAATAGCCGGTTGCAGCCGGAAGCCATTGCCCTTCAGAAATGGAGGACAAAATGAACGTTACTACAAAAAGGCTGGATGCCCTTAAACATCCCAAGAAAAACGTTAGAATACATTCCGAACAGCAGATCAGAGAACTGAAACGCTCCCTTGAAAAGTTTGGACAGACCAGAGCAATTGTTGTGGATGAAGACGATACGATCTTGATCGGCAACGGCTTATACGAAGCTATGGTAAGTCTTGGATATCAGGAAGCAACCGTATATGTAAAGACAGGGCTTTCAGAGAATGACAAGAAGAAACTTATGATAGCAGATAATAAGACCTATGCTCTTGGAATTGACAATCTGGAAACCCTGAATGAGTTCCTTGAAGAACTGCAGGGGGATCTGGATATCCCTGGATATGATGAAGAAATTTTACAGCAGATGGTCGCTGATGCGGACGAAGTAACTGACAAGCTCTCGGAGTATGGCACATTGGATGAATCTGAGATTCAGAAGATGAAAGAGGCAAATGAAAAGAGAGAACAGAAAGCAGTATCAGAAGAAACGCCGGACAATAATTCAGAGAACAGTTCGGAAAAGCCGAACACTTCGGATAATCCGACAGCAGGAGGACAGAGTACCACTGAAGCAGAACCGGAAATAACAGAAACCCGGAAGTTTGTTATCTGCCCGAACTGCGGTGAAAAGATATGGCTGTAAAACGATGTGAAGCCAATATCAATGTTGTAAAAGCTGCAGAAATCCGGATAAAAAATGTATTCGGAAATGGTCTGCCAGTGTTCTTTTCCTTCAGTGGTGGAAAGGACAGTTTATGTGTGGCACAGTTGGTGGTAAATCTAGCCAACCGGGGCGAGATCGATATGAAGCAGCTTACAGTGCAGTTCATAGATGAAGAGGCAATATTTCCTTGCATGGAAGATATGACAAAGAAATGGCGGCGTATCTTTATGATGATGGGAGCAAAGTTTGAATGGTATTGCGTGGAGGTAAAGCATTTTAACTGCTTCAATGAACTGTCAAATGACGAAACATTTATCTGCTGGGATTCTACGAAGCAAGATGTCTGGGTAAGACAGCCACCTTCATTCGCAATAAGGAACCATAAACTGTTACGCCCAAGGATTGATGCTTATCAGGATTTCCTGCCGAGAACAACCGTATCCGGAATTACAATGGTTGGCATCAGGACAGCGGAATCCGTACAGAGACTTCAGAATATTGCGTCCATGACAAAAGCAGGAAATAAAATGACCGCAAAGAAACAGGTGTTCCCAATCTACGACTGGACAGACAATGATGTATGGCTGTTTCTTCTGAGAAACCATGTCGATATCCCGGAGATATATCTGTTTCTCTGGCAGTCTGGATCAAGCAAGAGACAGATGAGGGTATCTCAGTTCTTTTCTGTTGATACGGCCAGAAGCCTCGTGAAGATGAATGAATATTATCCAGATCTCATGGAACGGATCATCAGAAGGGAACCGAATGCTTATCTGGCTGCCCTGTATTGGGATAGCGAGATGTTCGGCAGAAGTTCCAGAAAAAGGAAAGAGGCGGAAGCAGGACAGGAGCAGAAAGATTATCGGCAGGAGCTGATATATCTTTTTAATCACATGGACGTTTTCTTCGACACTTCGCATAAAAGGCATGTGGCAGAACGATACCGTAATTTCTTTATGGCAGTATCAGCAATAGCAACGCCGACTGATTACAAGCATATATACGAAGGTCTGATTTCGGGAGATCCCAAAATGAGGGCATTCCGGGCACTATACCAGAGAATATATGGACGATATATTAATGATGCGAAGAAAGGAGAACACCATGGATAATAAGCTGTCAGCACCGTTATCTACCCTACGATGGGTAAACAGGGACTCATTGAAACCGAATGATTACAACCCGAACAAAGTTTCGAAGGAGAATTTGAAACTGCTTATCCAGTCTATTCTCACGAATGGTTGGACACTTCCGATTGTTGTTCGCCCAGACATGACGATCATCGATGGATTCCACAGATGGACAGTTGCCGGAATGGAACCGTTATGTTCTAAACTGGATGGGAAAGTTCCTGTTGTTATTGTAGAACATAAAGAGCATTCAGAAGATATTTACGGTACCGTTACCCACAACAGGGCAAGAGGTACTCATTTGCTCGAACCTATGAAGAAAATTGTAAAAGAGCTCATGGACGAAGGTAAAACGGTTGAAGAAATCGGAAAACAGCTTGGAATGAGACCGGAAGAGATCTTCCGTTTGTCTGATTTTTCAAAAGAAGACTTCTTGAAGATGATGACAAAAGGGGTGACGGGCTATTCAAAAGCTGAATTTATCACAAAAATTTAATACTGTTCTATTGTACATAGAACAAAAAGCGGGGAGAGGGAGTACAACCTCTCCCTTTTGCATATGCCGAAATAAGATGATGGAAGGGAGGGGTGTCCATTGGCAAGGGCAAGAAGTCCCAACAGCATTGAAGCTGAGGAAATGTATAAGAGAGGGATGAAACTTGTTGACATTGCCAAGAAGTTGGATGTTCCTGCCAGTACAGTTCGACGCTGGAAATCAACCCAGAATTGGGATGGGGATGCAAAAAAGAAAAAAAACGAGCGCTCGCAAAAGAAAAAAACGAGCACTCGCCATAAAGGTGGACAACCTGGTAACAAAAATGCTGTAGGAAACAAAGGCGGTCCACTGAAACCGGGAGATAAGATTGCAGAGAAACATGGAGCGTATTCTTCTGTCTATTGGGATGTCCTTGATGAGTCTGAAAAAGATATGATCGAAGATATCCCGATGGATGAAGAAATGCTCCTGATCGAACAGATTCAGCTCTTTGCCGTGAGGGAAAGACGAATCATGGCGGCAATCAATAAATACCGGAATATGAATGGAGAAGTATCTTTGTTCGGCTTCACCAGAACTGAAGACAAGCGAGCTTTCAAATCAGATGAAGATAAACAGCTCTATGAAGAACGCATTGAAGAAAAGGTTGCTTCTGGAGCTCGTCTTCCGGGTAACACATATAACATGATGACAAATATGGAAAACAAGGACAATATGATTGCCAGACTTGAAAAAGAGCTGTCAACTGTACAGTCAAAGAAGACCAAGGCTATTGAAGCACTTGCGAAGCTAAGACTTGAAAAGCAGAAGATTGCCGGAGAAAGCAAGGGCAATGAAGTTGTTCGTGCATGGGCCGAAGCTGTGGTAAAAGCAAGGGAAGGAGAGAACAAAGATGGATGATATACAGTTCTCTGAATTCCTTGATGAAAGCATACCGCTGTGGCGAAATGATCCGGTTATGTTCTTCCGAGAGGTGCTCAGCTTTGAGCCCGATGAATGGCAGGCAGAAGCCGCAAGAGATTTGGCGGCAAACCCGAAGGTCAGTATTAAATCTGGACAGGGTGTAGGAAAGACTGGTCTTGAGGCAGCAGTGTTTCTTTGGTTCATAACCTGCTTCCCTTATCCTCGAATAGTTGCGACAGCACCAACAAAACAACAGCTACATGACGTATTGTGGTCTGAGATTTCTAAGTGGATGAGCAAGTCTGAGTTGCTCTCTATGCTTCTGAAATGGACAAAGACCTATGTTTATATGGTTGGCAATGAAAAGCGTTGGTTTGGTGTTGCCAGGACTGCTACAAAGCCAGAAAATATGCAAGGCTTCCATGAAGATAATATGCTTTTTATCGTTGATGAAGCTTCCGGTGTTGCAGATCCGATTATGGAGGCTATTCTTGGTACTCTTTCAGGTGCCAATAATAAACTCCTGCTATGCGGAAACCCAACAAGAACCTCTGGTACATTTTATGATTCACACACCAGAGACCGGGCACTGTATAAATGCCACACTGTATCATCTGCAGACAGCAGTAGAACAAACAAAGAAAATATTGATTCGCTCATAAGAAAGTATGGATGGGATTCGAACGTAGTTCGTGTCCGTGTCCGTGGAGAATTCCCAAATCAGGAAGATGATGTATTTATTCCGTTAAGCCTGATCGAGCAGTGCAGCAGTAAATTGCTAGAACTTGATGATTCAGCTGGGATGCAGTTTGTATCACTAGGGGTAGATGTGGCCCGTTTCGGAGATGATGAAACGATCATATATCGTAATTATCATGGTCATTGCAAAATAGTCCGGAACAGGCGAGGGCAGAACCTGATGGCTACTGTAGGGGATATCGTACAGGAATTCAAAAAGATATACAGAGAACATCCAACGTATGAAAGCAAGGTATATGTGCAGATTGATGATACAGGACTTGGAGGAGGCGTCACTGACCGACTAAAGGAAGTCCGGAAAGAACAAAAGCTGTACAAGATGCAAGTTATCCCGATAAATGCCGCTGAAAAGATTGAGACTGATACGGCAGCAGGTAAAGACGCAGCTGAAAGGTACAATAACCTGACTACCGCTATGTGGGCCAGTATGCGAGATCTCCTTGATAACAAACAGATTGTTATTGAAGACGATGAGCAGACGACTGGTCAGCTTTCTTCCAGAAAATACACCATGGCCAGTAATGGAAAGCTTGAGATTGAACCAAAAAAGGAAATGAAGAAAAGAGGACTTGATTCTCCTGACCGGGCAGATGCTCTTGCGTTGGCATTATATTTCGGAAAGATTAAGAAGCATACCGGTAGTGCACCAAGTGTTGGCACGATGAAGAAATTGTCAAAAGATAATTATTGGGGCTGATATAGCCAGAAAGAGAGGTGATGAAGATGAAAGAGTATGGACGGATTGGACAGAAACGCTGGGAAGGCGTGTTTAATGAAGAGTTTCTTCCTGAGCTGTCTGGAATAAGAGGCATAAAGACATATCGTGAAATGTTGGATAATGACGATACGATTGGAGCGATAATGTTTGCCATTAAGATGCTGATTCGCCAGGTTAAATGGCATGTTGAGCCGGGTGGCGATAGCGCAAAGGATCGAGAGGCAGCAGAATTTGTAGAATCGTGTATGGACGATATGCAGAATACATGGACTGACACCATCTCAGAGATTTTATCATTCCTCGCATATGGTTGGAGCTTCCATGAAATTGTCTACAAGCGCAGGATGGGAAAAACAAAAAATCGAAAAACATCAAGCAAATATTCGGATGGACTGATTGGATGGCAGAAAATTCCGCCCAGAGCGCAGGATACGTTGTACAGATGGGAATATGACGATAAAGACAACTTGATCGGAATGACTCAGCAACCTCCGCCGGATTATGGATTGCTTACCATCCCGATCAGCAAAGCAATGCTGTTCAGAACAGAGAGCATAAAAGACAATCCTGAGGGACGAAGCATTCTGAGAAATGCCTATCGGTCTTGGTACTTCAAAAGAAGAATTCAGGAAATCGAAGCAATTGGAATTGAAAGAGACCTTGCTGGACTTCCGGTATTGCACGCCCCAGATGGTGTAGACATATGGGACGATAAAGACCCTGAATTGGTATCTATTAATGCAGCACTTACATCAATGGTCAAGAACATCCGCAGAAACGAATATGAAGGGCTTGTTCTTCCGGCAGGGTATGAAGCAGAACTCCTGAGCACTGGTGGAACCAGACAGTTTGATACGAATGCTATTATCAACAGATATGATGCAAAGATCGCGCAGACTGTAATGGCGGATTTCATCATGTTGGGGCATGAGCAGACAGGAAGCTTTGCACTGAGTGAAGATAAAACAGAACTATTCGCAGTTGCTCTTGGGGCGTTCTTGGACGTCATCTGCGAAACATTCAATAATCAGGGCATTCCGTCATTAATAGATATGAATGGCGCCCATTTTGATGCAATAACAGATTATCCACAGCTTGCACATGGCGATGTGGACAAGAGAGATATCACGAAGCTGTCTACATTCCTGAAAGACATGGTTGGAGTTGGAATCCTTATCCCGGATGAAGATCTTGAGGATTATGTAAGAGAAGTCGCCAACCTGCCGGAGAGAACGCTGTCAGATGATCATAGAAATAAGGATGAACAGCGGGAAGCACAGAGAAGGTCGCCGGAAAAAGAAGGCAAAACATCAGAAGTTGAGCCTGAGGAAAATCAGGAAATCGAAGAAGCGAAGAAACGGTTAGGCAGGTGAACATATGCTGAAGATGCGGGCAAGGTCTCAAATGATAAAAAAAAGCGCAGAATCACAGAAGGTTCTTGAAGCCCTTGATAATTATCTTGAGAGTAATCTGGACGAGCCGATGAAATGGCTTGTAAGGTTCTGGAAAGATCAGGCAGCGGTAATGTTATACAAAGACCTTAGAGAAATCGTGATAGGAGAAGCGAATCCACAGAGCCTGTTCGACCAATGGTTCTCTGATTATTCCGTTTTTCTTTCCTCGAAAATGACAGCATCATGGGAAAGTGCTTATTTTGCGGCGTGGAATTCAACAGCTGAATTTGTTGCTCTGGAAGAAAAGATTAGTTCAGAAATCTATGTGAGAGATTGGATTATAAATCGAACGGGTAATTTGATTACGAATGTCTGTAGTGATCAGGTGAATGCAGTTCGCTATTTGATTGCAGAAGCCCAGTCATTAGGTATGGGTAGCGATGAAACTGCTCGATATATCCGGCCAACGGTTGGCTTGACGGAGAGGCAGGCAGCAGCGAATCTGAGGCATTATAACAGTGTGAAGACTCAGTTGAGAGCAGATCATCCACGCATGAAAGAAGAATCTATTGAGAGAAAGGCCAGAACAGCGGCTGCGAAGTATGCTGAACGACAACAGCGATATAGAGCTGAAACGATTGCCAGGACAGAGATTGCACAGGCATACAATGCGGGAGCAGATGCTTTCATCAGAGAAGCCATGCGGCATGATTTGATGCCGGAAATGAAGAAAGAATGGTCAACTGCTCTGGATGGGAGAGTGTGCAAAGAGTGCCAGGCTCTTGAGGGCGTACAGATTAGTATGGATGATAGTTTTGAGACACAGTCAGGAAGAAGGAATGTAACGGTATTATTGCCGCCATTGCATCCTCGGTGCAAATGTGCGGTCAAATATGTGGAGGCAACATATGAAATCGTTTAATGAAATCATGAAGATAAGGGACGAACCGGAAACAAAAGACGTACCGGTTGAAAAGAAAAAATTTCAGATCAAGAAATCTGATGACGAAAAAATGCAGGCGTTTGGATGGGCCAGCGTAGCGCTCACTGAAAACGGAGAAGTATTGGAAGATTGGCAGCATGACATCATCGAACCAGAGGAACTTGAACAGGCGGCTTATAAATTTGTTAATTTGTACCGTGAGGGCGGAGAGATGCACGAAAGGGGCGGAGTTGCTTATCTGATCGAGAGCGTAGTGTTCACGGAAGAAAAGATGATGGCAATGGGAATCCCAGAAGGCGTCCTTCCTGTTGGATGGTGGATAGGCTTTCAGGTAACAGATGCTGATGTATGGGAAAAGGTTAAAAATGGAACTTATTCTATGTTCAGCATCGAAGGGGAAGCACAGAGAATTGAAGTGAAAGATGAAGAAACTGATCAATGAGCACCGGGGACGGTGCTTTTTTGATAAATAAATTGAAAGGAGGGAATGACTTGGCGACAAAACTAAAAGGCTTAAATGTGGGCAAAGTTGATTTCGTAGACTGTGGAGCTAATCAAAGAGCAGATATCAAAATCATTAAAAATAAGGATGGAGAAGAAGCTCAAAACCCTGAGATAGGTTTTTTTAAACGATTCCTGAACTGGGTTACAGGTGAACTGAGCAAGCCAGACTCAGAAATTGCGAAATCAGCAACAACATTCAATGAGCAGATCAACGCTGTCAGCATGGATGCAATCAGGGATGAAATCTGGTCCACTTGCTATGCACTGCAGAATTCACTGAACTCTATTCTGTGCGATGCAGAAATGGACAGTTCTGCGAAACAGGCTGCAATGGAAACAAGCACAGAACAGTTTGCGACGGCAATGAAAGGATATATCCCAAACTGGGCTTCAGGCACAGCGACGAATATCAGAAAGAATCTGGATATACCAGATGAAACAGATCTTCAGATGGTTATGAAGGCGCATAAGAATCTGACAGATATTATTGAAAAATCAAACGAAGATAATGAGAAAGGGGAATTGGAAGACATGCTTAAAATCAACAAGTCTAAAATGACCGCAGAAGAAAGGGCTGCTTATGAAGAGCTGATCAAGAAATATGCAGTAGAAACAGAGGAACAGACAGAAGAACCTGTTGGAAAGAGCGCATCTGCAACAGAAGAACCGGATATTGTAGATGATTCCGGAGTTACGAAAACTCAGAAGTCAGTAACACCGCCACCAGCAGCACCTACAACAGAGACAAGTGCAGACACCGGAGATGATATCTACAAAGGATTACATCCTGCTGTAAGAGCAAGATTAGAGGCTCTGGAAAAGAGAGCGGCAGAAGCAGAAGAAAGAGAGCTTCTTGATGTCGCAAAGAAATATGAGATTGTCGGAGAAAAGCCGGAAGAATTAGTGAAAACTCTGAAGTCTTTAAAGGATGCAGGCGGAACCGCATACAATGATATGATTAGCGTTCTGGACAGAAGCGTTGCTATGGTTGAGAAGTCTGGCGTATTTAGCGAAATTGGGAAGTCCTTCTCAGGCAATCCTGTAGCATCTATTAAGAAGTCTGCAGCAGAAAGTAAGATCGACACTATTGCAAAGGGCTACATGGAAAAAGACTCTGCTCTGACATATAGTGCAGCTCTTGCAAAAGCGTGGGAGGATCATCCAGAACTCTTGGATGAGTATGAAACGGAAGCAGGATATTAAGAAAGGAGTAAGATTTGATGGGAAAAAATTTTAATGGAACAATGATCAATCAGTCTGTAACAATTGCAGAAAAGGCAGGAGCTGATATTGCAGATGTCCGCAATCTTATTCTGAAATATGATGAAGATGGAAATGTAGTGATCGCCGCAAATGGAACGGCACCCCTGCTCGGCTTATCCATTATCGAAGGTGGATACAATGATATTTCTGGAGTAGAATCCGGAAAGGTTGTAAAAGGTGATGATCTTGAGATTCAGATCAAGGACATCGGATTTGCTATTGCTTCTGCGGAAATTAAAAAAGGGCAGGAAGTAACAGCTACGACCGGAGGTAAGGCAGCAGTTGCAAAAGCTGGCGAATATGTAATTGGCGTAGCTCTTAATTCTGTAGCTGCCGGTGGATACTGCAAAGTTCAGATTACAAAATATCAGAAAGCAAAAGCGTAAAAGGAGGAAATGATAATGGGAAGAAGTACAACAGCAGGAATCCAGGCCGAAATCGCAAAAGGCGTTTTTAGACCACACACAGCACTTACCAATATGGCATTGGCTTATTACCAGAATGCCAGCAATTATTTTGCAAAAGCTATTTTCCCGACTTGTCCGGTAAGTCTTTCTTCTGACAATTATTACATTTTCAGTAGGGAAGATCTTCTGAGAGATAACTGGCAGAGAAAACCGGCATATGGAAAAGTATCTCCTACAGTAATTGGAGAGGCAACAGAGACATATGTTTGCCATGTTGACCAGATGATTATGGGAATCGACCAGATTCGCCAGACTGACCTTACAAGACGTCAGGGACCATCTGTTATCCAGCCGAAGCAGCAGCGTACCAGAACTATTGCTGAGCAGGCAAATATCCATCAGGATAGATTGTTCGCTGAAAAGTATTTCAAAGCCGGAGCATGGAAAAACGAAAAAGAAGGCGTTGATTCAACAGCTCCAAGCACCGGACAGTTTATCAAATTCTCAAATGACAATTCAGATCCGATTGCATTCGTAGATAATGAAAAAACGGAAATGAATCAGATCAGCGGGCGCACACCGAACCGTATGGCTCTTGGCATTAATGTATTTAATTCACTTAAAGTTCATCCGGCAGTTCTGGAAAGGGTAAAATATGGTGGAAGTACAGCTAATCCGGCATCTGTAACAGAAAATGTTCTGGCACAGCTGTTTGAGGTAGAAAAAGTTGCAGTGCTGAGATCTATAATGAATAAGGCTGATATGGGAGCTGATGAAGATATGCAGTATATCGGAGATCCGAACGCATTTCTACTGGCTTATGCAACTAACACACCGAGTATCGATGAACCGTCTGCAGGTTATATCTTCACATGGGATATGCTCGGCAATGGACAGATGCTTCCGATCCTGAACTATCTTGGAGAGAATGGCACACATACCGAGTACATTGAAGGCCTTATGGCGACAGATATGAAGAAGACATCTGACGATCTTGCAAGATTTTATAAAGCCGCAGTTTAAGGAGGAACCTATGAAACTTGTTGCAAACAAGCCATGCAATCTAAATGGAAAGAAATATTTCATTGGTGAAGAAGTCCCGGTTGAAGAAGTGGTTGATTACGCCAGTTTAGTAAAGATGGGGCTGTTATCAGTGATTCATGACGCTGTTCCGGAGGATAATCTTGAAGAATGTGTTGCTATGGTAGGAGAGGTAAGCTTTTCTATTCCAATTGTCAAAGGTAACGAGACGATTGATTTGGACGTTACAGAGCCTCAGATGCAGGATGCAGTAAAAACTATGCAGATGAGTGCAGATGCTGCTGTAGCTCATATTAGAGGGGATATTGAGGACGATACAACGCTTATTATCATCAATGCTCTTGACTCCAGAGCAACCGTAAAAAAAGCAGCAGAGTCAAAAGCCAAAAATCTCATTGAACAGGAAGAAAGTAAAGGTGATGCCTGATGGCAGGAACTTATACATATGAACCTGCCATGATCACATCATATGGGAAAGACCGAATGAGGTTTGAACTTGGAGATGTGATGGTAGATGGAAAAGAGAGAACTTGTGCATTGTCAGACGAGGAATACATCGTTTTGTGTGATGATGTTCAGTCTGCGAAAGATTGGAAACGGGCAAAATTAAAGTGCCTTGAAAGCATATTCCGCAGGTTTTCTTTTGAACCTGATACAACGGTTGGCCCTACATCATTCAAATTTGGTGATAGGGCTAAATTGTGGCAGGAAGAATATGAGAAGCTGAAGAAAGACCTGAAACTTGCTTCCGTATCCCCATCGGCTATTCTGATGAATGCCGGAGATACAAGTAAACAGCCACCACCGTATTTCTATAACGGAATGATGAGCCATGAAGAGAGCGAAGGTGATGACATATGATAAGCCCATTTGGCCTAATGTATCTAAGACCGGGAAATTTATGGACGGATTTTGTGGTAAGACGAAAGAGCATTCGCAACATACTCGGACATCCTGTGTCAGATTTTGAAGCGAAAGGCGAGATATCAGGAATACTTGCTGAAGCATCTACACATGAATCTGAAAGGATGAAACACAGGTGGGATCAGGAACAGCATTCCTTAACCCACACTCTTGTTATCCGGGATTCTGCAGATGTAAAGCAGGGAGACTATTTGGCTACCGCAGGGAGAACCTTCCTCGTTCTCTTGTCTGAGGATCCTGGAAACCTTGGAGCAACTGGCTTAATATATCTCGAAGAAAGGAATGATCTGAAATGACACCTGCCGAAGCAGCAGAAGCAGTAAAAGTTCAAGTTCAGACAGATAAGGAACGGATAGAGCAGCAGGTGATCGCAAGATATCCAAGGGCCTCAAATGCCCTTAGAAATGCTGCATTATCTGTACTGGCAAATCCAAGCCCATCTCCACCAGGAAGTCCGCCGGGTGTTCGGAGTGGCAATTTAAGACGAAACTGGAATATGAGTGGCGGTGCGGTATGCATTACGTCAGGCATGGGATACGCTGGTTATCTGGAACATGGAACAAGAAAGATGGCAGCCCGTCCTTTTGTCGACAAGATACAGCAGACTGCATTGCCGAATATCATGGCTATATTTGCAGAGATAGGAGGCTGACATGCTGATTAATCATATTGAACGAATAGAATTCGATATGGACGAAGTACGCAGAGGAACACTCATATATGCAAAGCACAGAACATGGAAAGAAGGAATGTCTGGCATTGTTTATCATGTTTCTGAGGAACGGATAACAGTCATGTTCCCGAATGAGAAGACAAACACCCAAAATCATTTCTTCATACCTGTTTCAGAAGTTCATAAAAATGAGTGGGAAATAAGATATTCAAACGATGGCCTTCGCACAGTTCAGGAATACAGGGAGGCTGCGAATGAATCTTAGTGAACTGATTTTTAAACGTCTTTCTGCAGACGAAAATTTGCAAACAATGCTTGCTACATATGCCGGAGCACCTGCAATTTTTGACTCTGAGTTTCCGGCAGACCAACAGGAAGGATGGGAAGGAGCCACGCAGTATCCGAGGATATGCTATCGTATCGATATGCAGGTCAATCAGGAACGATCATCGGCGGGAACCTTGTATGTTGCAATGTATACGGATAAAACCAGTACAATAATCGAAGATATTGAAACAGCTGTGAAGCACTGCCTTCAGGACGTACTGATGAAGCCGGCAGGAGAAGCACCGTTTTGCGTGGCATGGGCGCGCACAGAATCGTATGCGATTGAGGGAAAAGAGGTGTGGTGCAAAGAAATGGCATTTGACATCCTCGAATACTCAGAGCAATTCAGCACGGATCCTGATCCGGTTCTTGCGGTAGCTGCGTATATCAAAAAGATATTTCCAGAAACAATTGTGCTTGGCATAGACAATGTTGGAGATTTTGTCGAAACCTCTAAAACGCCAGTGTTCTATTGTAGGTTGGCACATTTAGCGCATACAACAGGGCATTGCATGAATACGATTTCATGGTTTATAGGGAAAATCGCAGTACATCTGATTTATCCGGGAGCTGGCACAAGGTTAAAGACACTTGCATCTATCAATCAGAAGGTAGCCATAGATGAGGAGATAATCATGCTGGATGACTCCCCTATGACTATTCAGGGATTAGAACTGAATAATAAGTCAGATTACCTCCGAGAGGGACAGCTGACTATAACTGGTAAATATGGATGTCTCAGATGCAGTGTGAAAAAACATAATATTGCAAGAATAGGCATGGAATTCACAAATTGAAAGGAGAAGCAATGGCAGAAACAAAGAAAACAAATGCTCCGGAAGAAACAAAAGAAGTTCTTCCGGCAGAGAAAGAAACGGAATATGGGGTAGATGAGCTGATTGCCGCACGCGATCAGCTTTTTTCTTGCCCTGATTGCGCGATGGTGGCACTGAAACTGTCAAAAAAGAAAAGCATGACTGTTTCAGAAGCCGAGAAGCTTGTCGAAGAATTTATGAAGAAGGAGGTCAAATAATGGCGGAATATTTCCAGATTCCTGAAGTAGGTACAAAAGTTCGACCAGGAAGTTATTTCAACGTAGATAAGAATGGTGACGATGATTCTTTCGGGGCAATTGACGGAGTTGTTGTAGCTGTGTTTAAAGCAACGTTTGGACCAGTAGATAAAGTAACAGTCTTAGAGAGAGGAGACGATTACACAACAATCTACGGAGATGGATTAACGACTGACCTGATTCGTGAAGTTCTGTATGGTGGTGCAAAGAAAGTTATTTGCTGTCGCCTTAATGGAACGGGCGGAGCTGTGGCGAGCGTAAGTCTTACAGCTGCAACTGGAAAAGTTAAGATCACAGCAAAACATCCAGGAGAGATGCCATTTTCTGTAACTATTAGAAACCGCTTAACTGACAAAGACAGGAAAGAATGCATTATCTATACAGGAACTACTGAATTTGAAAAAGTATATTTTTCAGCAGGCGATAATGAAACTGCAAGTCTTGTAAGTGCTTTTGCAAATTCAAAGAATTTCACGGCTAATCTTGAAGAATCTGCAAAAGGAATCATGACTAATGTGAATCAGACAGCGTTTACGGGAGGAAAGAATCCTACAGTAGCAACTGCCAATTATTCAGCTGCTTTTTCACAGGCAGAAAAATATTTCTTCAATACAATTTGTGTTGATACAGAAGATACAGCAGTACATGCGCTGTTACAGGCATTTCTGGACAGAATTTATGAAACCAGTCAGTTTGGGATTGGAGTTGTTGCAGAGAAAGATAACAAAGATTTAGACGAAAGAATGAATGCGGCAGCAGGATTTGATGGTGAGAATATAGTTTATGTTCTCAATCCAAAAGTCTTTATCAATGAGGGAACTCTGGATGGATATCAGACTGCCGGCTTGATTGCTGGACTTATTGCAGCAACTCCTGCAAATCAGGCAGTGACTCATATGGTGATTACTCGATATGTAGATCTTGCAGAACCGCTTACAAATACTCAGATTATAAAAGCGGAACTGAAGGGATGCTTGGTTCTTAGTAAGTCTACAGAAGATGAGGTATGGATTGATGCTGGAATCAATACACTGATCAATCTTCCAGATAACAAAGATAAAGGTTGGAAGAAAATCCGCCGTGTAAGAACAAGATATGAGTTATTGTACAGAGCAAATGCCCAGTCCGACGCTTTAGTTGGAAAAGTCGATCCTGATAAAAATGGAAAAGCCACTATTATTGGAAAAATTCAGGGAATTATCAATGCCATGATCAAAGAAAAAAAATTAACAGCAGGAACAGTAACTGAGAGCACGACTTATATTGCAGACGCAGATAACTGTTATTTTGACCTTGATATCATTGATAAGGATTCTGCGGAACATATTTACTCATTCTATAAGTTTAGATTCAGTACCAATGCAGAGTAAAGGAGGAAAGGTGAATGTTAAATACAAGTGCTGCAACAGACGCGAGACATAGTCGTTCAGGTAAAGATGCCATGCTTTACAATGCAGATGGGGTTCCGTTTGCGCAGGTAAGCAGTTTTCAGTCGAAAACATCTTTTAATAATACCAAATATCAGCCATTAGGACAGAACAGAGAACTGGAAACAAACAATACTATTGGAGTCACGATTACAATTTCGGAGATCGTTGTTCTGGATGGCGAATTATTCAACAATGTTGTTAGTGCGGTAAATAAAGGAGAAAGCCCGGTTATGACTTTAGATGGAGTTATTGAAGGGCGTAATGGCTCCCAGGAACGCATTACATATCGTGAATGTATCTTTAGCGGTGACCAGGATCTGCAGAATGTAAGTACAGGAGATACATTATCAAGATCTTATAATCTGCACTGCAACGGGGAAGTAGAACCCCGTTCATCACTGACAATTTGATATCTGGTCAACACAAGGGTGGCTAAAACTGGCCACCCTTATTTTTATAAACGGAGGAAAATAATACATGGCAAGAACTGCAAATATCGAAAATGAAGAACCAAGAACAACTGAAATTGATATGACAGAGGCGGAAGCCGAGGAAGCATTAAAGGAAGATATGAGAGCTAATGAAATGGATTATCTGAATGGTATTTTAGAGGCAGCAGATGATGTGGATGAAGAAACGAAGGAAATTAAAATCATTCGTTCCGGAAAATTGTATTTTGCTTTTTCTGTCCATGCATTATCAGATGATGATATGTATGAGATCAGGAAAAAGTACACCAAATACGCAAAAAACAAGAGAACTGGAATGAAAGTAACGGATGGAATGGATAATGCAAAATTCCGCAGTTCCCTCATCTACAATGCAACTGTAGCAGAAGATCAGGAAAAATTATGGAACAATAAAAATATTCAGGAAGCACTTAGAAAGAAAGGAAAGAAGATTATCAATGCACTTGACGTGATCGAAGCAGCTCTTCTTCCGGGAGAGAAAGAGAAAGTTCTTACTACACTTGATGAACTCTGCGGATATAACACAGAAGAAGATAAAGTTAATACAGCAAAAAACTTATAAGGTCCGGTTATAAATCAGCCCTGTTGCACTGGATATTCCAGAGACAGGGGATTAGACCGGATGAAGTGATGGCTTTGCCCTCTGGGGTCAGAGCCTTTCTTTTAGCCTCTACGGAGGTATGGATTGAAGAGAATATCAAGAAAAATGAAAAGAGGTGAGATTCTTGGCAGAAACGATAAGGATAGAGATTCCTGTTAATGTAGTCGACAATACCGGTTCCGGAACGTCGAGTGTGACCAGGAATCTCACTGCAATGGAAAGAGCGTTTGAGAGGGCAGACAGGGCGGCACAACGATTCCAGCGCAGATCGGGCGTAGCGGCTGAGATAGAGATTGAAGCAGACGACAATGCAACTCCTGTTCTTTCAGCTGTTGAAAATGCAACAGAACAGATTGACGGAGAGACGGCACAAGTTGAAGTTGCGGCAGATGATTCTGCTACGCAGACGGTCAATGCTGCTTCGGATGCTGTAGAAAATTTTGACGGTACTTCCGGAGATGCAGAAATAGGAGCAGACGATAGCGCCACCCCGGTAGTATCCGCCGCTTCTGATGCGGTGGAGAATTTCGATGGAATGAGTGGGGATGCCGAGATTGGAGCATCTGATGAAGCTACGCCGGTTATCCGGGCCGCACAGGATGCAGCAGAATCATGGGGAGGAAGCGTGTTTAATGCTACCATTGGTGTCATAGATGCGGCAACCGCTCCTATTTCTGCGCTTGCAAGTGCAGCAAAAAATCCGGTTGTGCAAGGGGCATCGTTGATCGGTGCCAGTTTCGGTGTGGCAGAATCGGTTAATTCCTTCCAGGACTTCGAGTCTATGATGTCGCAGGTAAAAGCTATATCCGGCGCAACAGGACAGGAGTTTGATGATCTGACCGCAAAAGCACAGGAGATGGGCGCAACGACCAAGTTTACGGCTACAGAATCAGCTGAGGCGTTTAATTACATGGCTATGGCAGGATGGAAGCCACAGCAAATGATTGATGGTATATCCGGTATTATGAGTCTTGCAGCAGCATCTGGCGAAGACCTTGGTACGACTTCCGATATTGTGACAGATGCGCTGACAGCTTTCGGATTACAGGCGGGTGATGCAGGGCATTTTGCTGATGTTCTTGCTCAGGCGAGCGCCAATGCCAACACAAATGTGTCAATGCTTGGAGAATCGTTTAAATATGTCGCTCCTGTTGCTGGCGCTATGAATTACAGCGTTGAAGATACATCTCTTGCGCTTGGTTTAATGGCAAATGCAAGTATTAAAGGTAGCATGGCCGGTACCGCACTTAAAACATCTTTGGCAAATATGGCGGCACCTACAGACAGCATGGCAGCAGCTATGGATAAATACGGAATCAGCCTTACAGATTCTGAAGGAAACATGAAATCCCTTCGAGGAGTAATAGATAATCTTCGAGGAAGCTTGGGTGGACTTTCTGAGACTGAGCAGACAGCAGCAGCTTCAACCATTTTCGGAAAAGAGGCCATGGCCGGCATGTTAGCAATCATCAACGCCAGTGAAGAGGATTACAACAAGCTGAGCACAGCAATTGGCAATTCAAAAGATGCGGCAGAGGGAATGGCTGACACGATGCTGGACAACCTTAAAGGCTCCTTTACATTAATGCAGAGTGCTATCGAAGGTACGGAGAATGCCTTTGGAAAACGGTTGTCTCCGTATTTAAGAGGAATTGCAGGTGGAATTACCGATATGATGCCTGAGATAACGGATGAAATCAATGCGGTTATGGATGTGGCAGATGATAAGATTGCAGGCGTAAAACGCAAGATCACTGACATGACCGGTTCTGATGAATGGAAGAATGCGGATCTGTTTGGAAAGATAGACATAGCATGGGATTCAATAATCGCAAAGCCGTTCGGGAATTGGGTTTCTGGAGATGGCGCGCAATTAATATCAAGCGGGCTTGGCACATTATTTTCGAGTGCAGCGGCTATTCTTCCTGGCGGTGAAAAAGCGGGATTAACATCTTGGTTAAGTGCAGGGATTCTTGCAAAAGGAGCAGCTACGGTTGCTCAAAAAGGGAAAAACATAGTGGAAACCTTGTCTCCTATCGGAGATGCTATTGGCAGCATCACAGAGGCAGCTGGAAATGCAAACGATGTGATGGACTTTGCAGGCAATCTGAGTTCCATGATTCCTGTAGGAGCGAAAGTTGGACTTGCGGCAGCGGGAATTACAGCTGCGATCATCGGCATTAAGCTTGCGATCGACAAGTACAATGAGACACAGCTGGAAAATAGTCTTGAAGATCATTTCGGAAAGATTAAATTATCTGCAGACGAAGTCAAAGATGCGGCGGCAGGAATACTGAATCAGAAGTACCTTACCAATGTCGAATTGGCATTAAATGAAGTACAGAATGCCGACAATCTACGAGCTGAAGCGCAGAAAGCTTTGGAATCAAATGATGTTCTTGAATTCAAGAGCAGAGTTGGAATCACTTTGACAGCTGATGAACAGCAGGAATATACGGATAATATTAATACTTTTGTTGAAAGTAAGATATCTGAACTGGAGAGTCGTACATTTGCGGCTCACATTCATGTCCAGACATATCTCGGAGGGACAGAAGACGGCCAGACATTAGCCCAGAACATCAAGGAATGGGCTAGAGCGGACAATTTAGAGCTATCCGATTTATCCAGTCAGTTGTCGCAAAAGGTATCAGAAGCCCTAAGAGACGGCATCATTGATGTGGATGAAGAAGAAGCTATTAGTGCATTGCAGGAGAAGATGAATAACATTACTGCCCGTTGGAAAGAAGCCGAAGCACAAGCACAGTGGGACTGGATAAACCAGAAATACGGTAAGCTGAGTGCAGCGGACCTTACAAGCGGCTCATTCACCGATTTGGTTGAGGAAATGAGAAGCCAGAGAGAAACTGCGATGGAAAGTGTCCAGTCGGATGTGACGCAATGGTATGCAGAGTTGAATGCAATGGAAAAGTCTGGCAGAATCACAGCAGCACAGAATCAGCATTATCAAGAAATGACCGGTTGGTATGTCAGAGGACAGGAAGGATCAGAACTTTCCAAATCCTTACAGCTTGGAAGCAATACGCTGAATGATGCTTACGGAGATAAGATTACCGGAAACATTCAGAAGCTTACAGAAAGCGCACAAATAGCACTGAAAAGTGCAGAGACAAGTCTACAGGAAGGCTCTTATGGAATGCTTGGAAATACATTTGACAGCTTGTTCCAGTCGCTTGACAACGGTCATGGATTCCTTGGAATCGGTGCAGATGCAGATCAGAGCGCACTAAATGAACTATATCAGTCAATGAAGCCAGATGTTTCATCAATGCAGAGCCTTATCGATCAGTACAGAGAAAGCGGTCAGGCAATCCCGAAGTCTCTTATGGATGGATTCAATGAAGCTATCGAGGTTGGGGCGGCAGCAGGAGACGAAGATGCGGCATGGCAGAACTACGCAAACCAGATTATGGAGAGCGGAAGTGAAGAAATGAAGAGTGTACTGACAGACCCGAACAATCCTATGTACGAGAGTGTCAGAGCCACCTTGCCGGAACAGTTTAGGGAGGCAATTGACAGAGCTACCGCAGAAACGACTGACGATGAGATTACTCTTGAAGGCCTGAAAGCCTCTGTTGATGGTGATGTAGACATTGATAAGGACGCATGGGTATCGGCCATGAATGAGAAACTGGGTGACCTTGCAACTACTGAAGAAGTTACGGCAGAAGGCGCAAAAATCAAGATTGAAGCTGGCGACTGTCTCTGGGATATCGGAAATGCTCTTGGCGTTGACTGGCATAAGATCGCAGAAGAAAACGGCATTGAAGAACCGTACATTATTCATGCTGGAGATGAGATTACGATTTCAATGGATACCTTGAAGGCAGAAGTGAATGGTGATGCCGCACAAGCTGCAATAAGTGACGCTATGTCTGCGTTAACAACTGAGGGAGCAGAGTTTTCTGTTACTGCCGAAGGAGTTAAGGTGGACTTATCAAACGTTGAGGTTGATTCAGAATCAGCTACAGCGCAGATTGAGGCAGCCTTTGGCATGGAATCCGGGACACTTGCAGCCAACGGCATTGAAGTACAGGCAGGAGCAACAGTGACAATTCCACAGGAATTGGTACAGGTTGATACTTCTGGTATACAGAGCGCAACCGCAGAACAGACCGAAACGGAGCCGGTTGAGACAAATACAACTGCAAACGTTAATATCATTGATGCGACCACAGATGCGTCCGGAGCAAAAGAGCAGGCACAGTCAGAGGTTGAAAGTACATTCTCTGAATCTATGCCAGCAGACGGACATACAGATGTAACTCTCGATCAGACCAATAATGCTGCAGAAGTATATTCTGAAGTTGCAGGAGAAGTACAGTCTACCTTCTCTAATCCGATTCCTGCATCATGCACCGTTAATGTAACTCTTAACTGGCATATAACAAATCCATCTGCCGGAATTACAACATCTGGAAGAGGTTCATCCGTTACAGCTACTATTGCAGGTAATGCAGAGGGAAGCATCGTTACCGGACCGTTATTATCCTGGGTAGGTGAAGATGGTCCAGAAGCTATTATTCCTCTTGGCTCAAAACGCCGAGGCAGAGGCATGGACTTGTGGTTACAGGCCGGACGGGCATTGGGTGTCAAAGAGTATGCAGACGGCGGCATGATTGGTGATGTTCCGTTGTCAGGCGGTTCCTCAGACTCGACTTCTGGAGATTCTTCTGGTAGCGGAGACAAGGGGCAGGTTGTGATTAACATGAACCCTGTGTTCAATATCAACGAAAATAGCGGAAATGATACTGTCAATACCATCAAGGAAAAACTGAAAGAGCTGATTAATGAGATGTCTGGTGAACTGGCAACAAGATTACTTGAATCATATGCAAATATGCCAACTTAGGAAGGAGGGGAAACATGGAAGTAACTGTAAAAGAAGCAGCTAATAAGAAATCCAGCCTTCGTTTTCCTTCTCTTCCAGACAAAGAGATAAGGGTCAAAGGAAATGCAAAATATCAGAAATACGACATTATAAAACAGGGCGTGTTTGCATTTCCAACCGGACCTGATATAAGAACATATGAATGGGATGGATACCTCTGGGGAAGAGCCAGAAAAAAGATGTCCACCATACATACGAAGTGGCTGGATCCGAAATCTGTTATAAAGAAGCTGGAAAACTGGCGAGATAAGGGAACGGTTCTGAACCTTATCATTTCTGCCGGCGGCGGCATCAATGTTGATGTGACGATTAATAGCTTTGAATATAAGAAATTTGGCGGGAAAGGAGATTACTCTTATAGCATTTCCTTTTATCGTTATCGTCCGCTTAAAATCCAGACCACAAAGGACCTTGGCATTGATAAGAAGAAAAAGAAGACGACAACCCGAACAAACCTGAAAAAGAGTTCAACAGATAAGAAAAAACAGACATACACCATTAAATCTGGTGACTGCCTGTGGAATATCGCAAAGAAATTTTACGGATCAGGAGCAGATTGGAAAAAGATTTATGATGCAAATAAGACAGCGATAGAAAAGGCTGCGAAAAAATACGGGCATAAGGATAGCGACCAAGGGGATTGGATATTCCCTGGAACTATCCTTACGATACCGTAAAGGAGGTTAGATGGTTGACCCACTTAAATATTCTTATTATCTGGTACTTGTGACCGAGAAAAAGAAGAAATACGACATAACAAATTTTGTTGAAGATCTGGGCTGGGAAGAACTGGAAAATGAGCTTGCGGCGAAGCTGTCGTGTACGGTGAAGAACGATAAGACCACAAAGGGCAGACTCTCCAGCTTGACGAAACCTGGATGTTATCTGTACCTGTATTACCGATACAAGACAGGAACTGCACATGAAGCCATGCGTGGCCGGATTGTAGAGTGGAATCCATCTGCTAAATTGAGCAGCCAGCCGCTACAGCTGAAAGCTTATGATAACCTGTATGATCTGCAGGAGTCCGAGGACTGCGTATATTATTCAAGTGGTGCCCGGACAAAGCAGGTTATACAGGATTTTTTCAAAAAGTGGGGTATAACAATAAACAAATACACCGGTCCAAACGTAACTCATGGCGTGATAAAGGAAGATAAAAAGAAACTTGGCACACTGGTTAAGGACATCTTGGATGAGGCGAAAAAGAAAGGCGGCGGATATTCCGTTATTCGTTCCGTAAAGGGCAAGGCGCAGATTCTGGGAATTGGCAGTAACAGCAATATCTATCATTTCGGTGAGACCGAGAACATGATAAGCGTTTCTCATAAAATAAGCACTTCGGGAATGGTCACGAGGGTGAAAATTCTTGGAGAGGCAGATGATGATAAGCGCAGACCAGTAGAAGCTACAGTTGATGGACAGACGAAATACGGTATCCGGCAGAAGATCATTACAAGAGCCAAAGACGATAGCTTGGATGAAGCAAAAAAGACAGCAAAAGAGACTCTTGAAGATGATGGAAAACCGAAAGAGGAAATCAAGGTGGTTACTGTTGATATGCCAGTTATCCGGAAAGGCGACATTGTTCATATAAAAATGTCGACGGGATCCGGTTATTACTGGGTAAAAGCAATAACTCATGACTGCGATAAGATGGAAATGACAATAAGCCTAAAGAAAACAAAGCTGAAATCTTCATCTTCTTCCAGTTCTGGAAACAAGAAAAAGACTGGAAATTTTAGTGTTGGCGATACAGTCAATTTCCATGGCGGTACACATTATGTTTCTTCGGATGCGTCATCTGGCTACCAGGTTGCAGCAGGAAAAGCAAAGATCACGCATAGTAATCCGGGCAGCGCACATCCTTGGTGTCTGGAAGGTCTTGATTGGAGCGAAACACACCTATGTGGATGGGTAGATGAAGGAACATTCGATTAACGGGAGGTAGAGGATGGCATTTGATAGTAATGATGGAGTGTCGAGACTGGCAGCAGCTCTTGATAGTAGAATGAAACAGCACGCAGATAAACCCCTATGCCTTGATTTTGCAGAAATTCAGGCAGATGGTAGCCTACTCTCGAACACTTTTCCGATTGCGATTCCAAAGGAGGATTACAGGGTGTGCAGACAGCTTACCCTTGGAAAGACGGGAGATGCATTCTGCGATGTGCAGACTGAGCATTCTGGGAAAGCATATCTTCCGGAATCAATGCGGCAGTTACAGGCAGGAGATAGAGTGTTGATCGCTTGGGTGCAGGATACCGCTGTTGTGATTGATATAATAACCAGACCGGTATAGGAGGACATATATGTCAGAAAACAACTTATATCCGGTGGTGGATATACCGGAATATGAGGAAGAAAATGAAGAATATGATACAGAGTACAAGCCATCTGTGGCATGGGACTTAGAGAAAGGAGATTTCGTTTGCGAATCTCCTTTTTGCATGCTTAAAAGCGAAGGGCTCGAAGCATATAAGACATGGTGCGTAAAGGCAGTTGCTACAGAAAGGTATAGCTGTCTCGGATACGATGATGATATCGGTGCAGAGATGGAAGATGCCATGAAGGAAGAAGATGATACAGCTGTGGAACTGGCGATTGAACGTACCATAGAAGAGGCTCTGATGGTAAATCCAAGGACTGAATCCGTAGAGGATTTTGAATTTGAATGGGAACCATCTGTGGTCCATGTGAAATTTACAGTGTACGCAATACACTGGGAAAAATTCGATTTAGAAGTAACATTGAAAAGGAGATGAGAATTTGGCAGAAGAATTTGTAACTCCAGAATTTATAGATAACAGTGATCCTGATACCATCCAGTCGAGGATGATGAACAATCTTCCGGTTGATATTTCTGATATGCCGGCAGATTTTCCGCATGATTTCACCATGCCAACTGCAATCGAGATCTCCAGACTGATACAGTATAACCTTACCCGAACATTGATGTTGATGTTCCCAATGTGGGCCTGGGGTGAATGGCTTGATCTGCATGGAGTATCTGCAAAGGTTACACGAAAGCAGGCAAGCAGAGCTTCCGGGCATGTGACTGTTACAGGTACTCCGGGAACTGTGATTGAAGAAGGAACTGTCTTCTGTACGGAAGGAACAGCAGATACAGAGTCTATTGAATTTGCTACAACTGTCGAGGAAACTATTTCGGATTCCGGAACGATTGATATAGCTGTTGCGTCTGTCATGGCAGGAGCTGCCTACAATGTTACGAGAAACACTGTAATATTGCAGAAGCAGGCAAATAAGAACATCACTGCTGTGACAAATGAAAACCCCATCCGAGGCGGAACAGATGAAGAAGACGATGATACATATCGTGAACGAATCCTTGAAAAGCTTCGCTCCGCAGAGGTTTCCTTTGTAGGATGTGACGCAGATTATGTCCGTTGGGCGAAAGAGGTATCTGGTGTTGGTTCTGCTGTGGTCGAAGCTGAATGGAAAGGGCCTGGAACTGTTAAGGTTGTTGTTGCGGATCCGGACGGAAGTGCAGTCGGAGAAGAAACATTGCAGGCGGTTGAAGACTACATTGTATCTCCGAAGGACAGAATGAAGCGTCTGGCTCCAATTGGAGCATCCGTGACGATATCTACAGTGAAGGATATGACCATATCCTACAGTGCAGTGCTTGAACTGGAAAGCAATTACAGTATCGATAATGTAAAGGAAGCATTCCTGACAGCATTAAAGACCTACTACAGGGAAGCTAAGGACAGTGAAGAAATCCGGTATACGGTTGCATCTGCATTGTTGTCTAACACAGCCGGAGTAATTGATTTCTCAGATTTTCGTATAAATGAAAATACGAACAATATATCGGTTGCGGCAGACTATTATCCGATCACAACCGCGACGGAGCTTAATTTTACGGAGGGATAGAGATGCATATAGACAATGTTGATCTGGAACATTTTCCTACGAATGAGGTTGCTCAGAGGCTCCTGACGTATGTGACAAGAGGCTGGTACGATAAATCGTATGTCGGAAAATGGATATACGAGGTTATTGGGCTGGAACTGGAGACTGCAAGCAGGAGGATTGGCGAAGCGCAGAAGCAGGCATTTCCGGAAACAGCGGCATGGGGAATTTACTTCCATGAACTGACGTATGGAATACCTATCGACAGAACAAAAGACATTGATGATCGCCGAAAAGCAGTCGTGAATCGGCGCGATAGGACGTCCAGATCGTCCATTACGCCTTATAGACTGGAAAACATTATACAGACCGTATTTGGGCTTTCTGCGAGCGTCTCGGAGCAGGTTGAGAAGTATATCTTCAATGTAGATTTGCTTATTGGTGCTGACTATCCGATATATTCCGTCGATATTCTGCTGGGATATATCCGCAAAATAAAGCCATCTCATCTGTCAATGCAGGCTCGATATGTTATTGAAGCCGCAATATGCAGTGAGAGGGAAAGAGTTCTATTCCCAGCGTTAGATATAGGAATGCAGCATACCTGGATGGAAGGATATTCTGTGCCGTTAATAGAAGTTAAATGCGAGATAACAGAAAAGCTTCCGGTCGGAATGACTGGGAATGTAATGATCTACAAGAACCTTAATCAGTGGAATGGTGAGTATAAATGGGATGGAACGATAAAATTTGATACAGAAGTAACAACGGAGGAATTGTGATGGAAGGAAAGGTAACAGTAGTAGGAAGGACGAAAATCCTAAGAGCCAGAGCCGGAGAGATCACTCTGCCTAAGATTGTAGGATTTGCGTTTGGAAGTGGCGGCTCGAATGGTTCAACAGTTCTTAGTCCGGGAGAAACATTGAAAAATGAATTTCTTCGAAAAGCGGTAGATGGACATACGCTTAAAACCAATGAAAACAAGTGTGAATATTATTGCACATTAAATGGATCTGAAGCCAACGGAAAGAGCATAAGTGAGATCGGATTGTATGACTCTGAAGGAGACATCATCATGATTGCTAATTTTCTTCCAAAAGGTAAAGATTCGAATGTATCAATGAGATTTGAAATTGATGATGTTTTACAGTAAGGAGATGATTATATATGGCGAACGTGGTTATCCCGGAGAATCCGGAGTTCAATGAAGCTTTGAGAATCATCGAGACAAAGGATCTGGTTCATGCGGATGTAGTAAATCCTATGTTTAGGACATTACTGCTTAATACTATATATCTCGAACGACGGGTAGCAAAGATGATCGAACGGATTGACACACTTGCGATTGACAATACCTATGGAGGACCAGAGCTGTCGGCGGATGCAAATATCGTAGATGCAAGCGCGCAGTTCAGCGTTATCAGGAAAACGTCGTCGACAGCATCAGTACAGACACTGTTTCAAAAAGCAATCGATAGTCTCAGAAAAGGACTCTATAGCTTGTTGATTAGAGTGAAAGTGAACTCAAATTCAAATAACGGCGGGCTAATCGAATTAAATGTAACGTCTGGCGGAGCGATATTGGAAACCAGAACTATTACTGCAAATATGTTTGAAAGAGCAGGAGTTTATCAGACGTTTGGACTTAATGTTGAATTGAATGATACGGTTACTATTACTGCGAGATTGCTGAAAAATAGCGCAAATATAACGGTGTCCGTTGATTATGTCATGCTTCAGCCGGCTCAGACAGCAATCACGAGTTTGTAGGCGGTGGCTATATGATATCAGCAGAGAGACTTGTAGAATTGCGGGCAAAAGTAAAAAAAGAAATGGCAAGGAGAAGCTGTGTGGAGCATGGTTCAAGCGCTTCAATGAATAAATTTGCTGCAAATTATGATTATAATGCTGTTCCGGTCACTGGGGGAGACATTACAGATGAACATATACAAAAGGTTATTGATCCGCTGCTTAATGTAGCGGATTTTTTGCAGAATAACAGCCTGCAACAGAGCCATAGTGGAGCAGATGTGATCGTCGATCAGGCGGAGAAATTTGTTGATACCCTTGCAAAAATAGATAAGCAGGCAAGTGATAGTGGGTGCAGAGGACTCTGTACGGGGTTATGTGTAGGTTCTTGCACATCTGGCTGTCAGGGATGCACTGGGTGTACTGGTGGTTGCGATACCACTTGCGCAAAGAGTTGTTCAGATGGCTGTTCTACATCCTGCGGTGGTTGTTCAGATGGCTGTTTTTCTGGATGCACACATACCTGTGGTTCCGGATGTACAACCGGCGCGATGACTACATAATGAGAGGAGGTGATATCTATGGCGTGTTCAAAAGGATGTGGAACGAGTTGTGCAACGAGCTGTAAGTCCACAGCGTCTGGCAACTGCGGCGGATGCGGGACTTCCTGCTCGCGAAATTGCAGTACGATATGTAGCGGCACCTGTTCTGGTACTTGTGATAAAACATGCACAAAGCAGTGCAATCACAATTGTTCGGACGAATGTACTGGATGTCAACGGACATGCGCAGATGATTGCGAGGCAGGATGCAAAACAGATTGCCTTCAGACATGCACAGCAAATTGTTCGGACACCTGCGCAGACTGTACAGGCGGATGCGGAAACAGTTGCTTTTCGACTTGCGCAGATGATTGCACAAGCGGATGCAAGGGCAGTTGCAATCAGACATGCACAGCAAATTGCATGAACGACTGCAATACCTGGTGCGAAGGCGGATGTTATTCTTCATGCACATGGACTTGCGAAGGATGCAGTAATACTTGCACAGGTACCTGCTCCGGTACCTGTTCTGGTACTTGCTCTGGTACTTGTTCTGGTACTTGTCAGGGTTGCGATAATAAGTGCACAGCTTCCTGCGCTCAGTCTTGTACTGGCTGTAGCGGCTGTTCGGGTTGTGGAAATTCCTGTGGTTCCGGATGCACAGATAGCTGCATGGGGACCTGCAAAAGCAATTGTTCTGGAGGCTGTGGAACCAGCTGTGGAGGATGCTCTACATCCTGTGCATCAAGCTGCCAGAGCGATTGTGGCGGGACCTGCAGGAATCAGTGCTACGGACAGGCGACTACACCGATATATTCAATTCAATTTAATTAGGAGGAAAAAATGAGAACAGTAATTATTAAAGTAGACAGCAAAGAGGCAGAGTACATCGAAAGACTGGACTACGAAAGGGGATTTACCAAAGATGTCCTGCAGAGAATCATCGAAGCACACATGGAAGACCCAGATGTAATCAATAGCCCGGCATTTAAGGCTTATCAGAAACAGGGAGCGGAATTGGATGCACAGTTCAGCATGGCAGTAGCAGAGCTTGAGAAAAAATATATTCCGGAGATTCTTAAACATCACAAGATCAAATGGAATCTTGAGTACAAGACAGGAGAACTGAAAGTAGACATTCTGTGCAATTGTGAAATTGAGGGAATCAAATGAAAAGAACAGAACAATATTCCGAAAGGCTGAGCAGATTATATCCTGAGCTGCACGAACCGGTAGGGACAGAAAAGATTCTGACTCAGACCGTTACATTTCAGGTCACTGATGACTGCAATCTGGCATGCAAGTATTGTTACCAGACACATAAGGGCAAAAAGAAGATGTCGTTTGAAACAGCGAAGAAAATGGTTGATCTTTTACTGTCTGGAAATAAGGGTGTGGGCGATTACATAAATCCTCAAAAAAGCCCTGGGCTTATCATTGATTTTATTGGTGGGGAACCCCTGCTGGAGATTGAATTAATTGACCAGATCTGCAGCTACACGATTAACAGGATGATCGAATTAAACCATCCGTGGCTGACGAGAACGATGTTTTCCATATGTTCGAATGGAGTGTGCTACTTCGAACCGGAAGTACAGAGAGTTTTACAGAAATGGAATCAGCGCCTGTCTTTTTCTGTGACTGTTGACGGAAATAAAGAACTTCACGATTCCTGCCGGGTATTTCCGGATGGGCGGCCATCTTATGATCTGGCAATTTCAGCGGCGAAAGATTGGGTAAACAAAGGTGGATATATGGGTAGCAAGGTTACGATAGCTCCTGCAAATGTGATGCATGTGTACGATGCAATTACGCACATGATCGATCTTGGATATAACGAGATCAATGCAAACTGCGTCTACGAAGAAGGATGGCAGATGGTACATGCGACTGTTCTTTACGATCAGTTGAAAAAACTTGCAGACTATATCTTGGAACACAATCTTGATATGGAAAATGATTATTACATCTCACTGTTCGAGGAAAACTTCTTCCACCCGAAGCAGCCTGACGACCTGGAAAACTGGTGCGGTGGGAACGGAGTAATGTTGGCCGTGGATCCGGACGGCATCATTTATCCGTGCCTGAGATATATGGAAAGTTCTCTTGCAGGACAGCAGGAGCCATATAGTATAGGGGATGTGAACACGGGAATCTGCCAGTGTGAATGCCACAAATGCCGTGTAGAATGTCTCAAGAAGATCAATCGGAGAACACAGAGTACGGACGAATGCTTCAATTGTCCCGTTGCAGAGGGGTGCTCATGGTGTACTGCATACAACTATCAGGTATTTGGCACGCCCGACGCAAGGGCTACTTATATCTGTAACATGCACAAGGCACGGGCACTCGGAAACATCTACTTTTGGAACAACTATTACAAGAAACATGGAATTGATAAGCATATGGAGAATCATGTGCCAGAAAAATGGGCACTTGACATTATCACTCAAGCAGAGTGGAATATGCTGAATAGCTTATAACTATTTTCGATATAATCTAACAAAAAGCGATAATATCGGAAAAATGTGGTAAAAAAGAGAGGTGTTTTAAATGATAAAACAAGAAGTTATCTTTAATGTCAAAAACCTCAAGATTTCAAAAACGGAGAATATTTTCGCAACAGAAGGCATCAAAAATGTGTTTACGGCAGTATTTCAGTTTCATTCTACGGATTGGGATGGGCTGGCAAAAACAGCTGTGTTTGAAAACACAGAAGGAACGAAAGAGCCAAAGCTGTTAGAAGAAGACAGATGTGATATCCCGGATAGCTTTTTTAAGACTTCCGGGGTTTGCTATGTTTCTGTAATGGCAGGAGACTTCATGGTGACAAATAAAGTTGCCATTATCGTAGTCAATGCTGGCTATACTTCTGGCGATACCGTAGCGGAAGCTAAGAACTACTTTGAACAGATTCTCAGATATTTTGACGCAACAAATATGAATGTCCAGAAATACGGAAAGCTGGCTGAGAGATTCGCTGTCGGATTGGCAGAAGATCCGGAGAGCCTTATGGATAACGCAAAATATTATGCACATCAGGCAGAACAGGCGGTAATGGGAATCCCTGGACAGGTGGAAGATGCGAAGAATGATATCGATGCTTATGTAAAAGAAAAGGAAGCTGATCTGAAAGGCGAGGATGGAAATGTGTGCTTTGTCGAGTTTCGCATTGAGCCACCTTGCTTGTATATGCGGAATAATCCGGATGAAACAGACATAGAGTTCCGACTAAACGGTTCAAAATTGGAATACAAATGGAGGGAAAGAGGTTAAATGGCAAATAGATCAACGGGCAGTGGCCAGTGGACTGACATGGGGAACGTTACACCAAATCCTCGTGGAAGTTATTCTGACGCTGAAACATATAAGTATTTAGATATGGTGTCATATGGTGGCGGTTCATATCTCTGCTTGCAGGATGATACGATTGGTGTGCGCCCATCCCCTGGCGAGAGTACAGACAGATGGTTCTGTTCTTCTGTGCCAGGGGAAGCAACCCCGGATTTTAAAAACTTAGTGACAGAAACTAAAGAAGCGGCCAGGACAGCAAAAGAAAAAGCATCTGAGGCGGAGACAAGCGCAAAGGCTTCAGAAATAAGTGCACAGGCGGCTTCGAACTCAGCCGGAGCAGCAGCAGCTTCGGCCAGAGATGCGGAGAATGCAAAAGATGTTGTTGCCGGATACAAAAATGCGGCTGAAAAGGCCGCATCATCCGCTGCGACATCTGAGAAAAATGTAAATGATAAAATTGCTGGACTGGACAATACGTTTTCTGAAAAGACAACGAGTGCAATAGAAACCATAAACAAATCCGTAGATACAAAAGCGGAGGAGATAAAAAATGAAATCACTGCAACAAAAAAATCTATGGTGGATGCGTCTCAGAAAGCTATAAACGACACAATCGATGCGAGAAAAACTGAGATCAATAATACAGGTGCATCTGAAATTAAAAATGTACAGGCTGAATCAGCAACACAGACACAGGGGATTAAAAGCGTAGCAGCTGAGCAGCTGGCAGCTATTAATGCAGCCGGTGGCACTTTAGAGAGTGCAATTGAGCGCTACTATGCTATGCGCCGTACTAGAGAAATTTATACGGTAGAAGAACTTGATTCAGATGTTACACAGGCCTGCACGGTAAATCGTTTAGATGCTCTGTCTGGTCTTACCTGCACACCGTCCACAAATACGACAGCTGGAGAAGACCAAATTGGAACTCTCGAAGCATTCCGCCCGATTGAAGTTAACTGGATCCTCGATGATGATGGAAACCAGAAAATTACCGCAATTGAGGGAATGCCGGGATATAAGACGACAGGAAAAGTCAACCGTGGAATCATGAACATGGGACTCTATTACAAAAAAGAGCGAAATGCAGAAGACAATGGCTGGCTGCATCATTGGTCCATGCTTCCTCGAAAAGAAGAAGGATATATTCCGATGAAAGAATGTGTTCGTCCAGACAATACGGTGCAGGGATGGATGCTCCATCCTAAAGGAGCGGCAGTGGATATTGATGGTGTTCCGTATGTAACCAACGGAAAACCCGTCAGAAACAAACCTTCGTATGCAAATTTTGCATATGCACGAAAGCAGGGTCCGGCATACTGCTTTGAAACAGATGTGGATGCTGCATGGGTTCTGGCGTTGACAATGATTAAGTACGGAACAAAAGATCTGCAGGCCTATATGAGAGGATGCACAGCTTACACTGCTCAGTACAATGTCGCAGTTGCTGAAGAAAATACAAAGAGAGTAATTCTCACAAAAGATCAGGCGAATTATTTTGTTGTTGGTTCGTCGGTCAGCATTGGAAATCCAGGTTCGAACACTAGCTTCGATAGAGGCTATAATTATATGCACAATATCGTTGATAGTGCAAAAATTACAGCTATTGAGAAAGTAGACGATACATATAGCGCTTTAGTTTTGGATGTGTCTGCTTCATTTACAACTGCAACTACTTATAAAGTAAGTACAATGCATTGGGAGACAGGATCCACTGATTCCGTACAAGGCTATGATGGAAGTCCTGTATCCAACACAGATGGAAAGAATATCTGCAAGATTAATGGCATCGAGATTCTTCCAGGTGGATATTCTGTGTCCGGAAACTCTATGCATATTGTTTCAACAGATGCAGATGGCAATACAGTCGATAAGTATTACCGAACCAATAATGCTAAGTTACTGACGACCAATTTAGATACGATCATAAGTACCTATGAAGAAGTGGGTATCTTACCGGAAGCATACGATGCATGGAAGTATGTAAAAGGACAGCTTGTGGACTTTGGTAAAGGAACAATGATTCCGACTGAATGGGGAGGAGGCGATAAGGCTTGGTGGGCTGATGCTTGGTATTGCGGCGGAAAACCTGCGGCTGGAACAAGAACAGGCCGGGAGCTCCTCCGGCGCGGCGGTCTGGGCAGTGGCGGCTGGAGCGGCCCGTCGTGCGTGGAGGGCAACGTTGGCCTGGCGGGTGCCGGGTGGAACCTCCTCGCGACCCTTTCTCCTAACGCCGTACGGGGTGAATGGCAGGCGGTAGCCTGACAGAGGGGCTGTCCCCTCCAATGGCTACAAATGATTTTAAAGTAACTATGAAATAGAATATTTTTAAGGACTTATGAGGTCCGGGAGCTCCTCCGGCGCGGCAATCTGAACAATGGCGGCATGAACGGCCCGTCGTGCGTGAATGGCAACAATGGCCTGACGAATGCCTGGTGGAACATCCTCGCGACAATTTCTGTGTATAAAAAATTTGATACTCGACCTCATAAGCCGGCTGAAGAAGCCTATACTTGGGAATACCCGAAATACGTGATAAAAGGCCATTCCTTTCTCATGAAGTAGATTGACATCTGCAGAGTGGGAAGGGGAGACTGGCAGGTGCGCTGTCAGCCGGGACTAGTAGACAACCGAAAGTCCCTGAATCACACAGAAAGGAAAATGCCTTTATGAAGAAATGCTGCAAGAATGTAAATATTTTAGCAGATGATTTTATTGAAGATTCAATTAATGAAGCACTTGACGAAAAATGGAAACGGTCAGATGTGGCAAAGTATCTGCATGGTCGCACAAGCTCAATGAGTTTGCAGGCTATGAAACGATTGCTTCGGGACACAGACGAAAGAGATCTCATGGTATCTGGTCTGGTCCATACAGTTGCAGAAAGTCTCAGATATGAAATCCAGAACAGAGAGTTGAAAGTAGAACCTATTCAGTATGGTTGGCGGCGAGATGGAATAAACGGAAAGCTTCGAGAAATCGGAGTGGAGAGTGTAAAACAGCTTATTCTTGACGAAATAGCCAGCGAAGGACTGGATGAACTCTGGAGAAGAAAACTGGGCTATCATCAATATGCAAGTATCAAAGGAAAAGGACAGCTCGGAGGCAAAAGAGCAATAGAGCATCAGATCAGAAAGAAATATGCTCAATCTCGGTATGCCTGGAAGGGCGATGTAAGGAAATGCTATCCATCGGTTGATACCCGTAAATTGAAACGTATGTTGGAACATGATGTGAAGAACGAAGTCCTTCTGTATCTTGTGTTCTTTCTGATAGGGACATACAAACAGGGGCTTAATATCGGCTCCGGTTTATCACAGTTTCTGTGCAATTATTACCTGTCTAAAGCCTATGTGTATGTACTTAGCCTACATAAGACCAGAAAACACCGTGATGGAGCTACCGAAAGCAAAAGACTTGTATATTTTTGTATCATGTATATGGATGATATTTTGCTCATAGGAGCCCGGGAAGCTGATGTTAAGAGGGCAGCTCGGGCGTTAGAAAAGTACCTGTTGAAAGAGTACGGACTCACAATAAAACCGGATGCAGACCTATTCCCGATTGATTATCGTATTAAAACCGGAAATAAATACGATAGTTACAGAGAAAAGGATAAGGCAGAAAGGCGAGGTAAGCCAATAGACATGATGGGCTATGTAATTTATAGGGAACACACAGAAATCCGTAGCAAGATCTTTCTACGGGCAAGGAAAGCGTATTCTGTTGCTTGGTACTGTATGAAAAATAAAATGGAAATCCCGTTACAGACCGCTTATAAATGTACAAGTTATTATGGATGGTTTAAACATACCGATTCCAAATACGTCAAAGATAAATATAACATTGATGCTGTTTGCGCAGCTGCAAAAAGGAGGATCAGCAAGCATGCAAAAAGCGAAATATATGGCACGGCAGCCAGAAGTGCGCTGGCAGCCTGTCAATAATGGCATGGTAGATGTCACACTGTGCCTGAATGAGCAGAAAGTGACAATTGAACAGGGACAGATGGAAGACTCTGCAAAGCAGATGATGTATGAATATGATTATCACCAGTTCAGGGAGTCTGCAGACAAGATCAACGAAGAAACAGTAAGGGCATCTCCTGCAAAATATATGTCCTATGTTCCGGAAGTTGAAAAGAGCTTGGAAGAGAAATTTGAAGAATTGAAGGCATCGAACGAAATGCTTACAGGATGCGTTCTTGAGATGTCAGAACTGGTATATCAGTAATGATGAAACTGTTTAACAACTTTATTATATTATTACAGAATGATGGAGGAAAAGAAATGATGGCAATGTTATGGGCACAGCAGATTATGCTTGGAAAGAAAACTTATGCAGAGGTACCGAGACTTCTGAAAGCAAAGGTAAAAGAAATCTTGGAAGATTCCGGAATGGGAGAACTGGCAAAGGAAGAATGACGAAACTGCAGATAATAAGTAAACAATGGTCATTGATTTATGATCTTCTGCTACTTAATAAGGGGGCGAGTGAAAGAACCCTTGATGAGATTGAACGTGATATGGATACGTTAGAATTTCATTGTAGAAAGTATGCCGACGCAGATGATGAAGAATTGATGGCATGAAAAGGGCCTGAGCAGGCTCTTTTTTTAATGGAGGTAAAACTATGTGTAGCCAAAGAAGCCCGCCGTAAGAGCAATATAGAAGCTTTAGAAATTAAATACGGAGGTATTGGAATGACGTTAAAAGAGATTTTGGAAGCTGGTGGGGGAATCCTTTTTGTTGTTCTTACATTAGTACAGGTAGCGCCAATTAAGGTAAATCCTTGGACAGTATTGGGACGATCAATTGGTCGCGTACTGAACAAAGAAGTCATGGACAAAATCGAGGAGGGAAACGCTAAGAATGCACGTTACAGAATTATTCGATTTAATGATGAGGTTAAGCATGATGTAAAACATACAGAGGAGCATTTTGACCAGATTATTGAAGATATTGATACTTATGAAAATTATTGTAGCGATCATCCTCACTTTCCAAATGGAAAAGCAGTTCATTCGATTTCGAATATCAGGAAGATTTATGATAAATGTAGTGATGAACATTCTTTTCTGTAAACACTGGAGGCGGCAGGTAAAATGAAAAAAAGATTAAAAAAGATAGTTTCGGCGATAAAGAAAGTCGGAACATTGAACCTGGTGCTGATGTTTGTCGGCGCTTTTTTTATATGGTTCAACTGGCAGATGATTTTGCTGTACAGACAGTGTGATAGCATGCCGGAAACATATGCCTGCGCAGTTGTGGCGGCAACGATTGGAGAGTGCGGGATATGCGGTTGGATCCGAACAAACAAAGACAAACAGCAGGATCGGAAATGGCAGAAACAGGATGAAAAAGAAGGACGAGAACAAAATGATTCCGACATGAATGTCGGGAACATAGATGAGGAGGATAATTTATGACATTAGAATGCTTTTTATTGTTACTTATGATCGTATCGATTCTTACAGGGTTATTCACTGAAGGAATCAAGAAGTTGCTTGAAGAGTCGAAAAAAACCTACAAGGCAAATTTCCTTGCAGGAGGAGTGGCTGTAGTTTTATCAGTGCTCGTAGGAAGCGGATATATTATTTTGATGGATGCGCAGATAAACAGCAAGATGGCAGTATACCTTATTGCGCTGATCCTGCTTTCATGGCTGTCTGCAATGGTTGGATATGATAAAGTCATTCAGTCACTTGGACAGATCAAACTCCCGAATAAGAATGAGTAGTTAGGAGCCTGTTTTAAGGCTCCTTTTTGTGAGGTGGACTTATGGATAAGCAAAATATAACTGTATTGAGAAAAATACTGTACGCAGTGGAATCCGGAGATCAGGTATATGGTAAGCAGGATTATTCCTGCTTTGCCGGGGTCGGAGCGAACTGTAGCAATGAAAAAGCTATTACGATCGGTGCGGGCCAGTGGTACGCAGGAGAAGCAAAAGAACTGTTATACCGGATTCAGAGAGCAAACCCGAAGCTATTCAAAGACATGGATAATGCAGGTATGGAAAAAGACCTGCTGATGAAGAGCTGGGATACATACGCCGTAACAGCAGAATCTGCGAAAGGAAAATGTATCGTAGACATTATCAGCACTGACTTGGGGAAGAAATGCCAGGATCAGTACATGGAAGACCAGATACAAACGTATATTCCGATCATTGAAAAAGCATATGGAACCATGGAAGATTCAGCCATGATGGAATGTATTAATGTCCTGCACCAGGGCGGCTTTGACGCATTGAAAAGAATCTTGTCTAAAACTCCGGAACCATATACTGCAGACAAGATTTATGCAACACTGTGCCGGGATCCGGCAGACCCGACGCCGAATCAGGTAGGGGATTACACAGACAGGCAGAAAGCTGTCATAAACATGATTCATACATATGCTGATAACACAGAGAAAGAAGGTATTGCAATGACTAAGACAGAAAAAGCAATAAGACAGATGGAGACATGGGCGAAAGATGCTTCTTATGGCTACGATCAGGACTACCGCTGGGGAGAAAAGGGAGATTACGACTGTTCCTCGGCTGTGATCCAGGCATGGCAGAATGCCGGAGTTCCGGTTAAGTCTGGTGGTGCTACATACACTGGAGATATGAAAAATGTGTTTCTGAAGAACGGATTCAAAGATATCACTGCTTCTGTCAACAGAGGAACCGGAACAGGGTTAAAGCGTGGTGACGTGCTGTTGAACGAAGCTCACCATGTTGCAATGTACTGTGGAGCTGGCAAAGAGGTAGAAGCATCCATCAATGAGAAAGGTACCGCACATGGCGGACAGCCGGGAGATCAGACTGGAAAAGAGTTTCTGATCCGTAGCTATAGAAATTACCCGTGGAATTATATCTTACGCTATGCCGGAGATCAGACTGTCACATCTGACGCAGAGAAGAAACAGAACACAGTAGCTTATGTGGCCAGATTCACAAAGGATTGCAAATGCTACAGTGCAGCCGGCAAGACTCAGGCGAAAATGTTCCCGGTGATTAAAAAGAATGCGGTTGTAGATGTGATGAAATACACCGAAACCGTAAATGGTAAAAAGTGGTATTTTATCCGGATTCCACATCCAACAGAAGGATTCGTGAGAGAATTTGTTCCGGCCGGATATTTCAAGAAATTGATTTAAAACAGACAGTGCTTTCTAAAAACACACTAAAATATATCACATTATATCACATTAAAAGGAACTCTATGTTACAGAGTTCCTTTTAATATTACTTATTTGAATCTTCTAAGACAGCTCGCTCTCCTTTTCCCAACGTTGCTATTAAGAGGCTCGTAGCAAAACCTTCTATTGCGTCAATATAATCCACATCTTCATCCTCCCATTCACAATTAGGATACCTTTCCCGGAATCTATCAACTATATTCAGCACAGTTTTATACACTGCTTGATCGGCTCCGTATTGGTCATCTAAATCTTTAGACCATGGGTGGATCTTGCCTTCTCCCAGAAGCGTATCATATACAAACGTTACTTCTATGATATCTGTTCTCCTGACGGACTCTTCTAATAAATTCAGAACATATTCCGGTGGAGTTCGAACTCCTGCTTCCCATGACTCGAGCGTTCTAATCGGTATGTTGTACCTCCTTGAGAACTCCGCTCTGGAGACTCCTATGTAATTTCTCATTTCTGTAATATCCATAATTATTACCTCCTTCATAATGGAATGATACCACACACTGTGTGGCGTAGTCAATAATAATTCCTTCCATATATTACCGCTATTTTTTATGCGTTCAATATGATAGGATAAACAAGCTTCGCTTATCAAGATTTCGATAGGATATAGCCAAAAACGATATAATCTAACAAATTCCGTCGTGTATTACCATAAAGTGGTAATTTATAACGGAAGGAGCAATGGCATGATAAAAATTTTGCTATCGAAAAAGCTTGGGGAATTAAGACTTACTCAGGCGGACCTGGCAAGGGCGACAGGAATACGTCCTAACACTATCAATGAGTTGTACCACGAGCTCACGGAAAGGGTAAACCTTGAGCACCTTGATCTAATATGCGAAGCGCTAAACTGTGAACTAGACGAATTGATCATTAGGGTGCCGAACAAAGAAACGTCAGTTGTCCATACACGCCAGGGAACCCTGAAACCCAACAAAAAGATGTAGCCGCTGCAACGATTACATCTTATTAAAGAGGGGAATGTTATATCCCCCTCTTTAATTCATTTCTTTTAAATTATATTCTAACGAATCGTACAAATAATCTGTATCAAATCCCATATCTTTGTAACCTTGCAATACAGTTTCAACATAACGATTAGATGGTTTTCCCACAGTGGCTGAGTCGGGCAACAGATATATCATAGCCTTTTTCCTTGTACCGTTTTTTAATTGCACAAATACATTTTTCTTTCTATAAAATCTCGGATAGCCCTCATACAGATCAAGAGCCTTCTCGTTTTTATTATCGATATTCCAAACAGCAACAGGAACCCTACTTCCTTTTTGTCTTTTGACGGTCGCATAAGATCCTGTGCGGCTTCCCCTGTAAAGTAATTTCCAATTTATCAGATATCCAGTAAATGCGATTGTTGCTCCAGGACAACGGTATGACATTTGCTGTACGTTAAGATTGCTTCCGTATGCTACATATAAACTCATGGTTTTTCCTTTCTCCCCGTCAAGCCGGTAGGACAGCTGATTTATAACTAAGCAACCTGTTCCACTTTTGCATTTTCGCGAAGCTGTTTCATCATGTGAAGTCTGCAGGTTTTGAACTCGTCTCCGTAAAGTCCAAGTCTGTTTGTAAGGATGTTGTACATCAGAGTGACTTTTTTCTTTGCTGTGTATCCGTTCATGGATCTAAATACGACTTTGTCATCAGATTCGATGGACCATGCAGAGAGTGCTAAACAAAACTGTACATACGCTTTAATTTTTCCTGCATGAAGAGTGCTGTTAAAAAGTCTAAATTCAACAGTGCCTTTCTGGAAGAAGCTATGAAGATTCAATGCGTGGTATCTTGTAGAGTTATAATGCTGATGATTGATCCCACCACAGTAGCCATCGTTTGCTGGGCTGTACCAAATTTTCTCAACGGAATCTGTTGTGATGTTTTTGTCTTTTTTCATTGTATCAAGTAAATTCTTGCAAACTGGCTGGCACCAACGATATTTTCTGTCACCTACTGCAAGCGCATCGTAAATGATTTCCTGTCGGCTATACATGAAATTTACCAGACGGCGAAGAGATGTTGCGGTATGGTTCGCTCCGTCTACATGAATATGGATTCCGCATGAACTGTGAGGAACTCCGCCGATTTCTCTGAATTTACGGATGATTGCCTGCAATGTATCAAGGTCTTCGTATTTAAGAATCGGTGTTACGAATTCAACTCTGTATTCGTCTATGCTCTCAGTTCCAACTTTACGAATTGGATGGATTGAGCTGTCTCGCATTACCTTCCATTTTCTTCCCTGTGAATCCTGAACGGTTCTTGTCTGGTAACAAGTGTGATCTGGTCTGGAAGCTGTAGTTCCGATGATTTCTGCAACTGCATCAGCGGCCATCTTTCTTGAAATACCTGTAAATTCAACCTCAACACCGTAGTTCTGTTTCTTTAAAAGTTCTGACATATCATTTTCCTCCTATTATCTCTCAAACATTCGCACCGTCTATGCGAATGCTTGTTCTGCTGTTTATGTTTGTATATTACCATATGTACCGTATGTGTCAATAGAAAATTAAAGAAAATCTATAAAATATTAGAGAATAACGTTGACAAAATAGAGAACAAGGGATATAATATAATTGTAGCAAGGAGATGGCAGGAAAGGAGATAAGAAATGGAAAATGACGAAATGACAACATTAGAGTTTAAATCAATTATGGAAATGGTCGTGATGATCATTGAGAGCAGTAAAGATAAAGAAGAGGCTCTTGAAAAAATCAAGAACCTCTCCATTTTAAAAGAAAAGAATTAATAACTAAGCGATTGGACACCGAGCAGACTCCTAAACTTCCTGCTTCTGCTCGGTATCTTAAAATAAATAATAGCAGGAAGAAAAAATAAAGTCAACAGTAAGGAGGGAAAAAAGTGATCTCATATAATCCACTTTGGCATACTCTGATAGATAAAGGAATGAATAAAGGTGACTTAATGAGAGAGACAGGCATTAGCTTTGGAACCATGGCAAGTATGGGGAAAAACGAGCCAGTCAACTTAAAGCAGATAGACAGGATCTGCAAAGTTCTTCATTGCAAGATAGAGGATGTTATAGAATATAAGGAAGATTAAATGCTTCCTTATATATATTTAACAAATGTTAGATTCTGGTTACCTGCCATTAACATGCGGGATGCTATGATTATCATATAATGTCACCCAAATAATTATATCAATCAATTATCTGATTATGAACAAGTAGCGAAGAGGATGCTTTTATCTGCCTGATAAAAGCATAGTAAAAATATAAAAAAGAGCTGAGAAGTCCTTAACTGGATTTTTCAGCTCTTTTGAAGTATGGATGTGATTTTGGATGAATGAAGGCTCTATTTATTCGGCGTCCGAATTATCAGTATCATAGGATTCGTCGTATGTCTCTGCGTCTGTGTCATCTGAAGCTGAACTGTTCATATCAACGATATCGCTATCTGAAGTAGCTGTATCTGCAGAACTGCTCTGGGAGTCATTATTACTGTTATATTTTGCAGTAAAAGTACTGCCTTCTGCAGTAGAAATCCAGGAACTCCGCTCATTGATTTTTCCAAGGATTCTTGTTGCCTCATCACCTTCTGCCGGAGTTGGCTGATAATTATTATATCCATCATAGGCAGCAGAAGAAATGGAGCAGGGAATGATATTGGTCACGTTGTCTTTTTTTACCCCATCGGCATCAATAGTAAAGGTCTGCTGGTAGATCATGGTGTCCATATCACTTGGAGAACTGTTGCCGCCGAAGCAGAAGTTTCCGAGGCTGTATACAATATTCCTGCCTTTATAAGTTTCAATGCCCTGAAGTACATGCGGATGATGTCCGCATACAAGATCAGCGCCTTCATCGATCGCGATGCGTCCAAGTGTTGTCTGGTTGCTGTCCGGAACGGTTTCCGTTTCATTACCCCAGTGGAAGATCACTACGATCAGCTGTGCCCCGTCTGCCTTTACTTTTGCAATATTGTCTTTTAACTGCTGCTCGCGTTCAAGATGGTCGTACAGTTCATAGATACCGACTAATCCTACTTTGATTCCCTTTACATCCATAACAGCAGTTTCATCATATCCGAAATGAACGATTCCTGCATCATCCAGTGCTGCCAGAGTATCATCGAAACTCTGCTCGCCATAATCATGACTGTGATTATTAGCGGTGTTTACGGCTTCTACAGACCCGCCTGTCAGAATAGAAGCATAGGATGCAGGTGCTTTAAACGCAAATGTTTTGTCCTCCCGTTCATCAGAATCGGTGAGTGTTCCCTCAAAATTCGCAATAGTCAGATCATCTGCGGAAAAAATATCTTTTACATTCTGCAGGAAATAATCTGCACCGTAATTTTCATAATAAGCATTTAAGCTGGTATCATAATCAAAAGTTTCATCTGTGCCAAGAGTGCAGTCACCGACAACGCTGAGTGTCAGAGAAACAGGAGAAGATACTGTAGCATTGGAGGAATCCGTGTTCTGAGAATCTGAGGATGATTTTTGGCTGTTGTCCTCAGAAGCGTTCATGGAAACAGTTTTTTTGGCTGCTGCCTGTCTGGAACTCATATAGTTGCTGCATCCGCGGATACCTGCCAGAATAAGTATAAAAACCAGAACAAAGATACCGATACCTGTTGCAATCAGCAATTTTTGCCTTTTTTCCTGATAGTATTTTGATTTTTTGTAGATGTCTTTCCTGCGTGCAGAAGAAGATTTCGTCTGGCTTCGCTTGTTGGATTGTAGGCTCATATGTATAGTTCTCGCTTTCGTTTATAATAGATTAGAGATATAGTATTTAAAAAAATATTAAAGAGACCGGGCGGTTAAAATATCTGAACAGATGATCAGAATTAACAAAAAATAAATCGTAATTGCTATCGGATATATTCAAAGTATATAGAGAATTCACAGAATCGTCAAGAAATAAGTCTTTTCATAAAACCGTATTTTTGTTATAATACCATGACAAAAGGTTACATAAATATTACAGACAGAAAAAAGAGATGTGTTATCCTAAAGCGTATGAAACATGCTCTGAAAGCATTCAAAGATAATGAGAGATGGGTACGTGAGATAGCACTTCTCAGGAAAGAATATGAGGAAAAATAAAGATGAAAACATTGATATTCAACGGTTCACCGCGAAAGAACGGTGAAACTGCATATATGATCCGGACTCTGCAGGAAAATCTTGGAGGGGATTTTAAGGTGGTTAATGCCTACAGGGCAGATATCCGCCCGTGTATAGACTGCAGATGGTGTTTTGACCATGCAGGATGCGCAGTCAAAGATGAATGGCAGGAGGTTCTTTCGTACATTGAAGAATGTGACCATATTATTATGGCATCTCCTGTATATTTTGAGGAGGTTACGGGAATGCTTCTTGCTGTGATGAGCAGACTGCAGACCTATTTCAGCGCAAGATATATCCGTAAAGAAGAACCTGTTCCTAAGAAGAAAACAGGAGCAGTTCTGCTGACAGCAGGAAGTATCGGACCCAGAGAAAAAGCGGAAAGTACGGCAGAGATGCTGCTTCGTCAGATGAGCTGTGACAGTCTGGGGACTGTATATGTAAACCGTACAGACAAAGTGCCGGTCAGAGACAGAGAAGATATCATACAGGAAATAAAAGATCTGGCAGGCAGATTGAGAACAGCAGAATAAATATTATCTGAAAATGAAACACCATTTGTGTTATGTGGAACAGACGAAAGGATGATTAAAATGAAAAAAATAAAATACTTTATGATTACAGGAATGCTTCTGGCATCCATCGGTCTTGCCGGATGTGGGAAGAAGTCAGAAGATGATATTACAAATAAGGAAATTTATCAGGATGATCTTGAACCGCTGACAGAAGAAGAGCTGAATGAAATGGATGCAGATACTTCTGACGAGGATATGAAACAGATTGATGAGCCTGAGGAAGAAACCGCTGACATTACAGATACTACAGATGCAACAGAAACTACAGATAAAACGGAAAATACAGATAAAGCAGAAACTTCAGATTCTTCTGCAAAAAAATCTGCGGATAAAACTGAAACATCAGATTCTGCAGATACAACGAAATCAGAAACTAAAACGAAAACTGAAAAATAATCACAAGGGGGCTGTCGCTGGAATTATTATTGCGACAGCCCCCTGATCATATTTCTGTAATTATCAGGAAAGAACCTCGTTCTTCAGTTCGTTCCCATCCATAAATGCTTTCGCATTTTCGAGAGTAGTCTCAGCAATGTTAGTCAGTGCTTCTTTTGTAAAGAATCCCTGATGAGAAGTCATCACTACATTCGGGAAGGAGAGCAGGCGCTGGGTAATGGAGCTCTGCAGAATACGCTCGGACATATCCTCGAATACGAAATCAGTTTCTTCTTCATAAACATCCAGTCCTACTGCAAAGAACTTATGATCACGGATTCCGGAGATCAGATCCTCTGTCTTGATCAGACCGCCGCGGGAAGTGTTTACAAGAATTACACCATCTTTCATCTTGGCGATGGTTTCTTCATTGATGATGTGTTTGGTTTCTTCTGTAAGCGGGCAGTGAAGACTGATGAGATCACTGGTTGCCAGAAGCTCATCCAGAGATACATATTCCAGATAATCCAGACTCTTATTCGGGAAAAGATCGTAAGCGATAACTCTCATACCAAAACCTTTGCAGATTTTTGCCATTGCCTGGCCGATTTTCCCGGTACCAATGATTCCGGCAGTTTTCTGATAGAAATTAAGTCCCATCAGACCGCTTAAGGAGAAGTTATTCTCACGGCATTTGATGTATGCTTTATGTGTGTGGCGGTTTGCTGTCAGCGCAAGTGCCATTGCATGCTCAGCCACAGCTTCTGGAGAATATCCCGGAACACGCAGAACCTTCATTCCGAATTTGTGAGCAGTTTCCAGATCTACATTGTTATATCCTGCGCAGCGCATAAGGATCAGTTTAACACCCTGAGCATTCAGCTCTTCGATAACAGGAGTGCTCAGATCAGCATTTACAAAAGCGCAGATTGCCTCATATCCTTTTGCAAGGGAAGCAGTTTCTTCGTGAATATTTGCTTCGGTAAATTTAATTGTAATTCCCGGATAGGAAGGAAGAAGCTTCTCGAAAAATTCTTCGTCGTAGTTTTTTGTGCCGTAAAATAAGATTTTCATAAATGTTAGCTCCTCTCTGGCTGTATACCTGTATGGTATACGCACCGTGAAAATTATAATATCAGTGTTTATAGCAATTCTCATAAATAATGCATCTTAATCCAGACCATCAGAGTGTGAAATCCTGCTATAGTAAAACAAATCAAATAATGTTAAAATAATAACAATCTTCTGACGATTCACATTATAACTGATTTGTCGGAAAAAGAAAAGACTATTTTGGATAAAATTTCTCAAGTATCTATAAAAATACAATCTGAGAGAGTATGGAAGATACCTTAAACAGGAATTGCAAATTATGTTTTATTATGAAAAGTATGTACAGAAAGACAAAAGATATGCAGGACAAAAAAACATCTTGCGGGATATTACCGGTGAACAGTAAAAATTATGCTGCTGTCAACAAACATAAAAAAATGATATGTTGACAGCAGCATAATTATAAATGACAGTTGCTATTTTCCGAGAGAGTACAGATCTTCATAGAATTCCGGATAGGAAATTTTAACGCAGTCCCCATCTTTGATAGTAAGTGTACCGTCACAAATTGTACCTGCAACAGCAAAGGACATGGCAATACGGTGATCAAGATAAGAATTGATCTCGGCACCATGAAGTGGCTTTCCTCCATGGATGATCATTCCGTCATCAGTCGGCTGAATATCAGCTCCCATGCGTTTCAGCCCTTCTGTTACCACTGCGATACGGTCGGATTCTTTTACCTTCAGCTCCTGTGCGTCCCTGATAACAGTAGTCCCCTCTGCAAAAGCTGCCATCACAGCGATCATCGGGATTTCATCGATCAGTGTGGGGATGATCTCACCCTCAACAGTGGTTCCGTGAAGACTGCTTGTGCGGATCAGCAGGTCAGCGGTAGGCTCACCCTCTGTACTTGCATTCAGCAGAGTAATATCAGCCCCCATAGCCTTACATACACGAAGCATTCCGTCTCTGGTTGGATTAATGCCTACATTTTTAAGAAGAATCTCACTTCCGGGAGTAAGAAGCCCTGCTGCGATAAAGTAAGCAGCAGAAGAAATATCTCCGGGAACTTTAATCTCGCGTCCGTTCAGCACAGGCTCCGGTTCAATAGAAGCAGTTGTTCCCTGGGAATTTACATTTGCGCCGAAATAATTCAGCATGATTTCCGTATGATTTCTGGAAAGTACCGGCTCAGTAACGCTGGTAATCCCATCTGCATACATACCAGCCAGAAGCACGCAGGATTTTACCTGTGCGGAAGCAACCGGTGACTGATAATGAGCGGCATGTAAAGGCTTTCCTGTAATACGCAAAGGTGCGCATCCATTGCCTCTAAGACTCACGATATCAGCGCCCATAGACAGAAGAGGAGTCATAATCCTTTTCATTGGACGGGACTGAATGGAAGCGTCGCCGTTTAATTCGCTGGTAAAAGACTGTCCTGCCAGAATTCCGGAGATCAGTCTTGTGGTAGTCCCGCTGTTTCCCACATCCAGAGTTTCAGACGGAGCACTGAGTCCGTGAAGTCCCTTTCCATGAACGAGGATTTCGGAAGCATTTCTTTCAATATCGATTCCCATTTTCCGGAAACAGGAGATAGTAGAGAGACAGTCAGCTCCCTCAAGAAAATGTGTGATCTTTGTAGTACCCTGTGCAAGAGAACCGAACATGACTGCACGATGGGAAATGGATTTATCTCCGGGTACAGTGAGTTCTCCTCTGAGGTTTGTCTGTTTTTTTATTTCCATGTTTGATTCCTGCCTGTTTTTATAATATTTCTGTATTTCCCTGCAGCTATTTATAGCAATCTGCTTTTGACAAAATATTTTTAAAATGAATGTCAAAGGGTGATCTGTTTAGCGCTCGTAGACAATATAATTTCTTTTCTTAAGGAGTGCGGCACCCTTTTCCATAGAGATTCCGTCGTAGAATTCAATTTTGAGGACACCTTCCTCGAATTCACGGTTGTGAATGATACCGATATTTTTAATGCTGATCTTCTCCATCGCAAGGATAGTGGCAATCGTAGCAATACCGCCGGCCTCATCCGCGATATCAAGATACAGGACATAAGCCTTTTTCAGCAGACCATTGTCTACCACATCAATAGAATCACGGTAATCCCTGGAACTTGCAAACATCTGATACAGACTCCTGGAGTCCTTGTTATCCACAAAACATTTGATCTGAACCAGCAGGCGGATGTAGTCATCCAGAACATTGGAGATATTCTGATTATTTTCCACACAGATCTGCTCCCACATAATTGGAGAAGAAGAAGCAATACGTGTGATATCACGGAAACCTCCGGCTGCAATCGTTTTCATGTATTCCTGATCACTGTCCAGCATATTGACAAGATTTACCAGTGCAGAAGCGATAATATGAGGCAGATGGCTGACTCCGGCAGTGATGAAATCGTGTTCTTCACTTGTAAGGACCATCGGGATCGCACCAAGGGAAGAAATCATCTCTGTGAAATCTGTCAGGCGTTCCAGTGCAACTTCACCGCCCGGAGTAATAATATAGTAAGCATTCTCAATCAGACGGTCACTGGAAGCTTCGAATCCGGTCTTCTCAGAACCGGCCATTGGATGACCTCCGATAAAACGGGATTCCATTCCAAGACGTTCTACTTCTTTATGGATAATGCCCTTGACACTTCCAACATCTGTGAGGATCGTGTCAGGACCGATATTGTCTTTGAAATATTCAAGATATTTTACATTAAATTCTACAGGAGCACACAGGAAAATATAATCGCAGCTCCTGAAACGTTCATCATGTTCTTCGCATACAGCATCGATCATATTGCTGCTTACTGCTGCAGCAAGTGTTTCCCGATCCTGATCATAAGCAAGAAGTCGGTAGTCTTCATGGTATTTTCGGATGGCCTTGGCAATTGATCCGCCAATCAGTCCGAGACCGATAAAACCGATAGTTTTCATAGTGGTTTTTGCATCCTTTCAGGTAACATTATTCGTAACTGTGAAAATACGGAACAGTTACATGATTTCATAATTTACTATTTTAAAGGATATGATTTGAAAAGTCAATTCATACGGCACTTTTATACATAAATAATTTAAAGCGACAAAGCGAACGCCGTATCATATGCAGATATCTTCCATGTCTTTCGCACTCTGGTTACTAGAGTGTGTCTGAAAAATCATTCCCGCAATCTACACGCCCCATTTTGCAGAAAGCCTTTTTCAGACACGCTCTAGGACTGCTATAGTCAACTGAAAAAACGATGCATTATAAATATTCGTACAATCAAAATCAGTCAGTAGCTGTGCACTTGAGATAAAATTCACAGTCGAAATCCGTAAAAATTACTGAAAATATATAAAATGCTTATCGATTTACAAGAAGTTCACAAAAAAAGATGTTAAAATTTCATAAAATACTTGAAAAATATAAAAAAATTTAGTAATATATAGCCATATCGTTGCTGCGGACGTTACGGGCGGCAATAACATAACAGACAAACAGGGAGGTACGCAACATGGATGTATTTAGAACTGACCGAATTAGAAATGTAGTCCTTTTAGGTCATGGGGGCGCTGGCAAAACTACACTGGCAGAAGCAATGGCTTACTTGGCAGGAATGACTAACCGTCTCGGAAGAGTAGAAGACGGAAATACTGTCAGCGATTATGACAAAGAAGAGATCAAGAGACATTTTTCCATTTCTACCACATTGATCCCGGTACCGTGGGATAAGGTAAAGATCAATGTGCTGGATACTCCCGGATATTTCGATTTCGTAGGCGAAGTAGAAGAAGCAGTAAGCGCAGCAGATGCAGCGATCATTGTAGTTTCCGGTAAAGCAGGCGTTCAGGTTGGAACACAGAAGGCATGGAACTTATGTGAGAAATATAAACTTCCGAGAATGATCTTCGTCACAGATATGGACGTAGATGATGTCAGCTACCGTAAAGTAGTAGAACAGCTCACTGAACTCTACGGCAAGAAGATCGCACCGCTTCACTTCCCAATTCGTGAAGACGGCAAATTTGTAGGATATGTAAATGTTGTAAAACAGGCAGGACGTAAGTACATAGATAAAGGTAAGAAAGAGGAATGCCCGATTCCTGAATACCTGGATGAATATCTGGAGAAATATCACGATATCCTTATGGAATCTGTTGCAGAGACCAGCGAGGAATTCATGGACCGTTATTTTGAAGGTGATACATTCTCGGTAACAGAGGTTTCCGCAGCACTTGCAATGAACGTACAGGAAGCATCTATCGTACCTGTATGCATGGGCTCACCGATCAATCTTCGCGGTGTATCCAACTTACTGGATGATATCTGCGGATATTTCCCAAGCCCGGACAAACGCTCCTGCAACGGAATCGCTCAGAAGACAAATGAGATCTTTGAAGCAAACTACGACTTCACGAAAGTGAAATCCGCATATGTGTGGAAAACAATTGCAGACCCGTTCCTTGGCAAATATTCTCTTATTAAAGTATGCTCCGGTGTTATCAAATCCGATGACACTTTATTAAACGTAGAGAAAGGCGAAGAAGAACGTCTGAATAAATTATATGTACTTGAAGGATCCAAACCGATCGAGGTTCCGGAACTTCATGCCGGTGATATTGGTGCAATTGCCAAATTAAACAGCGTACAGACTGGTGACAGCCTTGCGACAAAAGCAAATCCGATTCTTTATCCGAAGGCACTCCTTTCCACACCATATACCTGCAAGAGATTTAAAGCAGTGAAGAAGGGTGATGAGGATAAGATTTCCCAGGCACTTGCGAAGATGATGAGTGAAGACAAGACACTTCGTGTAGTAAATGACAGTGCAAACCGTCAGAGCCTTATCTATGGTATCGGTGATCAGCATCTCGATATCGTTATGAATAAATTAAAAGAACGCTACAAAGTAGATGTTGAGCTGAGCAAACCGAAGGTTCCGTTCCGCGAGACGATCCGTAAGAATGCAGATGTAGAGGGTAAACATAAGAAACAGTCCGGTGGACATGGACAGTATGGACATGTTAAGATGCGTTTCGAGCCATCAGGCGATCTGGAGACACCTTATGAATTTGAACAGGTTGTAGTTGGTGGTGCAGTTCCGAAGAACTACTTCCCGGCAGTTGAGAAAGGCCTTCAGGAATGCGTATTAAAAGGACCTCTGGCTGCATATCCTGTAGTTGGTGTGAAAGCTACCTTATATGATGGATCTTATCATCCGGTAGACTCCTCAGAAATGGCATTCAAGATGGCAACGATTCTTGCATTTAAGAAAGGCTTTATGGATGCATCACCTGTACTCTTAGAGCCAATCGTATCTATGAAAGTAACTGTTCCGGATAAATTTACCGGTGATGTTATGGGCGACCTGAACAAACGTCGTGGCCGTGTTCTTGGTATGACTCCTGATCATCAGGGCAATACCATTATTGAGGCAGATGTTCCACAGCTTGAGATTTATGGATATTCCACAGATCTTCGTTCTATGACAGGTGGAAGCGGAGAATTCTCCTATGAATTTGCACGCTACGAGCAGGCTCCGAATGATATCCAGGCAAAAGAAATCGAAGCAAGAGCAAGCAAAGTGGATAAAGCCGAAGAATAAAAAAAGGGTAATTACTGACAGAGCAGTAATTTGTGTTAGCACAGTAATTAAAATATAGTTAAGAAATAAAAATGGCAGGACATTTTGCAGAGATGCGGAATGTCCTGTTTTTTACGTTTTGTTGACAGAACTAGAGTGTGTCTGAAAAAGGCTTTCTGCAAGATGTGCGTCACAATTTGTGGGATATTTTGCCCGGATGAGGGCGCCGTAGCGGGCTACGGCAACTGAATTCGGGTGAAATATCCCGCAAAGTGGGGCGTGCAGATTGCGGGAATGATTTTTCAGACACACTCTAGTGGTGTATTACTCGAAAATGCGAAATAAGTGCCATTTTTAAAGCAAAAACACTAGATACAACGAAACGTTACATTGACAAACAGCCTTTATTGAATTAAAATAAATTTTTAGGATAAGATGTCCATAATCGGACTGAAACCGCCGGAAATAATAAAAGCAGCTGTGTAGCTCAGTGGAGCAAACAGTAGTGGTGTCATGGACGCACCCTGAAAAAGACGGTATCTCGCCTTAAGTCAGATGCCCTGGTAACTCTGTTGCCGGGTAGTTCACATACAGCAAAATGTTGGAGGAAGTATAGAGATGAAATACTTGTTTAAAAAGATTGAGCCTAAGTGGCAGGCAAAATGGGAAGAAGCCAAAGTCTTCGAAGCCAAAGATAACAGTGACAAACCTAAATTCTATGGTCTGGTAGAGTTCCCATATCCAAGCGGTGCCGGTATGCACGTAGGACATATCAAAGCATATTCCAGTCTGGAGGTTATTTCCAGAAAACGTCGTATGGAAGGTTATAATGTACTTTTCCCGATCGGATTTGATGCATTTGGTCTCCCGACAGAGAACTACGCAGTAAAGACCGGAACACATCCACGTATCATCACAGATGAGAACATCAAGAGATTCTCAAACCAGTTAAAGAAAGTTGGATTTTCCTTTGACTGGAACCGTGTGATCGATACAACAGATGAAGACTACTACAAATGGACACAGTGGATTTTCCTGAAAATGTTTGAAAAAGGTCTTGTATTCAGAGACAGAACACTGGTTAACTACTGTCCGCACTGTAAAGTAGTCCTTTCCAATGAAGACAGCCAGGGCGGTAAATGTGATATCTGCCACAGCGATGTTGTTCAGAAATCCAAAGATGTATGGTATTTAAGGATCACCCAGTATGCAGATAAGCTTCTGGAAGGTCTGAAAGATGTAGACTATCCGGATAATGTAAAACAGCAGCAGATCCACTGGATCGGCAAATCAAAAGGTGCTTTCGTTAACTTCGATGTTGACGGAATCGATGAGAAACTTGAAATCTATACAACCAGACCGGATACTCTGTTTGGTGTAACATTCATGGTAATCGCACCGGAACATCCGATCATTGACAAATATGCAGATAAAATCACAAACATGGATGAGATCATTGCATATCGTAATGAGTGTGCAAAGAAAACAGAGTTTGAGAGAACTCAGCTTGTAAAAGATAAAACAGGTGTGAGAATCCAGGGACTTGAGGGAATCAACCCGGTTAACGGTAAGAAAATTCCAATCTACATTGCTGACTATGTAATGATGGGATATGGTACAGGTGCTATCATGGCAGTACCTGCTCACGACCAGCGTGACTATGATTTCGCGAAGAAATTCGGCATCGACATTATCGAAGTTATCAAAGGCGGAGATATTTCCAAAGAAGCCTATACAGGCGACGGCGAAATGGTAAACTCCGATTTCCTGAACGGATATGCAAAGAAGAAAGATTCTATTGAGCGTATGTTGGAAGAACTGGAGAAAAAAGGAATCGGTAAAGCCGGTGTTCAGTATAAGATGAAAGACTGGGCATTCAACCGCCAGAGATACTGGGGTGAGCCAATCCCGCTTATCCACTGCCCGAACTGCGGTGTTGTGGCAGTTCCGGAGAACGAACTTCCGCTGCGTCTGCCGGATGTAAAGGACTTCGAGCCGGGTGAAGACGGACAGTCCCCACTTGCAAAGATTGATTCTTTCGTAAACTGCACATGCCCGAAATGTGGTGCTGCAGCGAAGCGTGAGACAGATACTATGCCTCAGTGGGCAGGATCTTCCTGGTATTTCTTAAGATATACAGATCCGCACAATGCAAATGCACTGGCAGATATGGACAAACTGAAATACTGGATGCCTGTTGACTGGTACAATGGTGGTATGGAACACGTTACCAGACATATGATCTACTCCAGATTCTGGCATCATTTCCTGTATGATCTTGGCGTAGTAAATACACCGGAACCATACGCAAAACGTTCCATCCAGGGATTGATCCTCGGACCGGACGGAGATAAAATGAGTAAATCCAAGGGTAATGTAGTTGACCCGCTGGATATTGTAGAAGAATACGGTGCAGATACTCTTCGTACCTATGTGCTGTTTATGGGTGACTATGGCGCAGCTACACCATGGAGCGAGAACTCTGTAAAGGGCTGTAAGAAGTTCCTGGACCGTGTTGCAGGGCTGACAGATATCCTTTCTGAAGAATCCGTATCTGATGAACTGGAGATGAAACTCCACCGTACCATCAAGAAAGTTTCTTCTGATATCGAGAACCTGAAATTCAATACAGCGATCGCCAGCCTGATGACACTCATTAATGAGATCACAGCAGAAGGACACTTAAGCAAAGATGACCTTACCATCTTTATCAAACTGCTTAGCCCGTTCGCACCGCATATCTGCGAAGAAATCTGGGAATTCATCGGAGGTGAAGGCTTACTGGCAGTTTCCGAATGGCCGAAATACGATGAAGGCAAAACAATTGCCAAGACCGTTGAGATCGGTGTACAGGTAAACGGTAAAGTAAGAGGAACAATCGTAATCCCTAACGGATGTGAAAAAGAAAAAGCATTCGAGATCGCCAAAGCAGACGAGAGAATTGCTTCCTTCCTGGAAGGCAAGAACCTTATCAAAGAGATTTATGTACCGAACAAGATCGTAAACTTTGTTGCGAAATAATAGAAACAGTAAAAAGAGGACTGACAGAAATTTTTCTGAACAGTCCTCTTTTGAGTTTGACAGCTATATTAAGAGACCTTTAGACCTTTTCAGGCAACCGCCTGCTGATATGCCGGAATGTCAGTGTAAACACGATTCCCTTCACGATAGAAGAGATTGTAAGCGCCCACCATACACCATTTAATCCCATTCCCGCATGTGTCAGGATCAATGCCAGCGGGATTCGTGAGCCTGTCAGGATCACACTGATCGTACTGGATAATCTGGTGCGTCCAAGTCCTGATAATGCGCCCACTGTCATCAGCTCAATGGACATAAAGACTTCACTGAATCCGATAATGACCAGATAATTGACAGCAGTATCCAGAGCTTCTTTTTCGTGGAAAAATAACCTGGCAATTGGTTCCGGAAGAAAGACAAAAGCTGCAGTGACAAACAGGCCCCAAATTGTGAGAACGCGAAATGACAGACTGTAACCTTTACGGATACGGTCTTTTTTTCGTGCACCGTAGTTTTGGGCAATAAAAGCATTCAATGCTGAAGCAAAACCATCTGCAGTATTCCAGGATACGGATTCAATCTGTCCGCCAACACGTTGCGTTGCAATAGCGGCAGCACCATAACCGGAAACCATACGGGTCAGAACCATGGAGATGAAACAGTAAATGCTTCCCTGTATAGCTGTGGGAAACCCGATCCTGAAAATGTGCTTATAATATTCTTTTGGAAAAACAGACAGCAGATTCAGATGCTGTAAAACATTGGGCTCCAGTCTGGAATGCCGGATACGCAGAACCATCACTACAAAAACCAGAATCTGTGAACTTACTGTCGCAATAGCGGCTCCGGCAACCTCTAGCCTCGGGAAAGGTCCGATGCCAAGGATCAGCAGCGGATCCAGGATCATATTTCCTGCAAGCCCGATAAAGTTTGCAAGCAGGGGAGTGCGGGAATCTCCCTGCGCAGTAGAGAGTCCGGTCAGCGTCAGATTCAGATAAGAAAAAAGAATCAGCCCACAGGTGATCAATGTATAAGATCTGGCGGCAGTATAAGTTTCTGCGTCGGTCAGATTAAAAAATCCCAGCAGAGGATGTATGAAAATAACACAGACAGCAGCAAACAAAATGCCGGACAGTGCAGTGAGCTGCAGAGAACCGGCAGCATAGGAACGTGCCTGGTCATAATCTTTGCGCCCGCATGCCTGAGCTGTATTTACCTGTCCGCCCATTCTTGACAGGGATGCAAGTCCCTGGGAGAGCCAGACATACATTCCGCCTACTCCCACGCCTGCAACCGCCTTTGCACCAAGCAGTCCGATCCATGCCATATCCATAATACTGTATGCTGTTCCCAGCATGGAAGAAATCATGATAGGCAGAGCCAGCTCTGCCAGAGTTTTCAGGATCGGACCGGAAGTCAGATCCACAGTTTTTGATTTACTCATTTGTAATAACCCTTCATGTACCAATTATTATAATACTTTTGTAGTCCATTTACTGCAGTCCCATACCTGAGAAACCACATCGCGGTAAAACTCCGGTTCATGGCAGATCAGGAGAATGCTTCCCTTATATTCGATCAATGCCTGCTTCAAAGCTTCTTTTGCATCCACATCCAGATGATTGGTAGGCTCGTCCAGAAGCAGAATGTTCGTTTCTTTATTCACCAGCTTACACAGACGCACCTTCGCCTGCTCCCCGCCACTCAGTACACGTACCTGACTTTCAATATGCTTGGTAGTCAGACCGCATTTGGCGAGAGCAGACCGCACCTCATACTGAGTATAAGACGGAAACTCCGCCCAGATTTCATCAATACAGGTAGTCTTGTTATTACCCTTTACTTCCTGCTCAAAATATCCAATCTGAAGATTCTCCCCGAGTTCGCAGGAACCCTTCAGAGACGGGATCAACCCCAGAATACTCTTCAGTAAAGTTGTCTTACCGATACCGTTTGCACCAACCAGCGCAATCTTATTTCCTCTTTCCATAGAGAGAGTAACAGGTCTGGAAAGAGGTTCATTATAACCAATAACCAGATCCTTCGTTTTGAAAATATATTTTCCCGGAGTGCGTCCGTATTTAAAATGAAACTCAGGCTTCGGCTTCTCGGCAGCAAGCTCGATCACATCCATCTTATCCAGCTTCTTCTGTCTGGACATTGCCATATTTCTTGTAGAAACCCGAGCCTTATTTCTTGCGACGAAATCCTTCAGTTCACTGATTTCCTGCTGCTGGCGTCTGTAAGCAGCCTCAAGCTGAGCCTTCTTCACCTCATACACTTCCTGGAAATGGTCATAATCCCCGACATAACGGTTCAGTTCCTGATTCTCCATATGATAAACCAGATTGATAACAGAATTCAGAAACGGAATATCGTGGGAGATAAGGATAAATGCATTCTCATAATCCTGCAGATAACGCTTCAGCCATTCGATATGTTCCTCATCCAGATAGTTGGTAGGCTCGTCCAGAAGCAGGATATCCGGCTTCTCCAGAAGCAGCTTGCCAAGCAGAACCTTGGTTCTCTGACCACCACTCAGGTCTGTAACATCACGTTCCAGTCCGATATCCAGAAGTCCCAGGGCTCTGGCAACTTCCTCCACCTTCGCATCGATCACATAGAAATCATGCATGGTAAGGGTATCCTGAATAGTTCCCAGCTCCTCCATCAGAGTATCCATCTCCTCAGGAGAAGCAGTGCCAAGAGAGTCACAGATCCCATTCATTCTTTCCTCCATCTCAAAGAGATAAGAGAACGCAGACTTCAGCACGTCACGGATGGACATACCCTGAGAAAGGACAGAATGCTGGTCCAGATAGCCGACACGTACATTCTTTGCCCATTCAATCTTACCCTCATCTGGCATCAGCTTTCCGGTTACAATATTAAAGAAAGTAGATTTACCTTCCCCGTTGGCACCAACCAGTCCAATATGCTCGCCCTTTAACAGGCGGAAAGACACATCATTAAAAATCGCCCTGTCTCCGAAACCATGTGTCAGATGTTCAACATTCAAAATACTCATAAAAAGAAATTCTCCTTAATTATTGTTATATAATGTCAGGGTCAAAAGGTATTTCACCCCTGACCTGACATCCATGAATTACTTACTCCGCTGCAAAGCAGCTCCCGCAATTCTTTTAATATTTGTAACTGTAACTATACAACAGTATGATCAGACTTCCCTGACTCCTTTTAATGACGGCTCAGCCATCAGCGAATAATTTGTATAATAAACCACAAATCCGGGCTTTGCCCCTGCAGGCTTTTTCACCTGCTTCTTCTGGATATAATCAATCTCCACCTTAGGAGCAGTACGTCCTTTGGAATAATAAGCAGCAAGCTGTCCCGCAATCTCAAAGATATGATCCGGCAGTTCGCCGTCCTTAGACTTCACAACCACATGCGAACCGGCCATCTTCTTGGCATGAAACCACCAGTCATTCCCTGTGGCAAACTTAAAGGTAAGCTCATCATTCTGGAAATTATTTTTTCCCACATAAATATCATACCCATCCTCAGTCACATAATGGAACGGCTTAGACTTACTCTGCGCCTTCTGCCCCTTCCTGCGGTCATAATGCTTCTTAATATACCCATACTCCATCAGCTCTTCCTTGATCTGTGCCAGATCACTCTCAGCCAGAGCAATATCCAGAGCATTGGAAACAGACTCCAGATGCTCAATCTCACTTCTCGTATCTGCAATCTGCTCAGTCAGAGCCTCCTCCGTACGCTTCAGCTTTCCATACTTGTCAAAATACTTTTTGGAATTCTCAGCCGGAGTCATAGTAGGATCAAGAGGAATGGTAATCTCCTCATTGGTATAATAATTCAGAGCCTTAAACGACTTACATCCATCCTCCAGCCCATACCCGTAAGTATTGATCAGCTCCCCGTAAACCTTATACTTCTCTTTCTTCGCGGTATCCTTCATCTGCTTCTCCTGCAGACTCAGCTTCTTACGGTTACGCTCCAGCGCAGTCTGCACGATTCTCCTCAGATCCGAAGACTTCTGATGGATACGCGTCAGCGTATTCTTCGTCGCATAATAAGTCTCCAGCATCTGTGAAACACTGTCAAACTCCACAGAATGATACTCCGGTCCATACTGCTGGAACGCAAACACACCATACTCCACAGGTTCTTCCCCTCGGTAAACAATATTCGGAGAAAAATCCCCCTCCACAACCTGATCCATCAGCCTGCGGAACGTATGATACAAATGCACCCTCGCCGCCTCATCCAGAGACTGCGCTGCATCACTCCCGTCGATCGAAGCCCTGAAACAGATCTCCTCCGCAACAACCGGACTGATTCCAGTAAGAGAAGAGTAAACAGCCTTGGAAACATTACATGGCTTCCTGCACACAACATCACAGAACTCCTCCTCACTCACAGTCAGCGGATCCAGCTTATCCTGCGTCTTCGGAATAAAATACTCCCTTCCCGGAAGCACCTCACGCACAGAACTCATATGAGAAGAAACATGCTTGATACTATCCAGAATCATCCCCTTATCATCACAGAAAATAATATTACTGTGCTTGCCCATCAGCTCCATGATAAGAACCTTCTTACAGGGATCTCCCAGCTCATTCAGATGCTCCAGCTCAAACATCACCACACGCTCCATCCCCGGCTGCCTGATATCCGAAACCCTCGCACTTCCAATATGCTTACGCAGCAGCATACAGAAATTAGGCGCAGTCATAGGACTGGGCTTATTCTTGGAAGTAAAATAAATCAGCGGAAGAGAAGCACTGGCCGAAAGCAGCAGCCTGCACTGCCCATTCGCCCCCTTCCCCGTAATCAAAAGCTCATCCGCCTCCGGCTGAGCAATCTTATTAAACCGTCCTCCATCCAAATTCAAATGCAGCTCCCTCACCATAGCCGCAATCGTAATCCCATCAAAAGCCATATAAAAACACTCCTTTTTAAATAATACTCACAATAATCAAAATCTCAGTCCCCAATATGACTGATAACAATTTTATAATTGACAGGTAATACATAAAATCTAAACATCACCTACGTCAGAAAGGCGAAGCCCTTTCTGACAAACAAACTCTAATATAACAGGCCTTTCTGAAAGCCTTCCAATTAAATATACCATATACCTCCCACAGCCAGTCACCAGCAGGAGAAAATAAATAGTTCCGGGCGCATTTGCAGGGGTTGTAGTAACTCTTAGGCTTCGGGAATCTGCGTTATGAAAAAAACAGCAACCTGTCTGAGCGAAGCGAGTTTTGCTGTTTTTTTCATGCCTTTAGCAGATTTCCGAAGCCTTAGAGTTGACTAAACCCCGAAACCGCGCCCGGAACTATTTATTTTCTCCTGCGTCCCACCTGCGGCGTCCCTTCTGCTAGTATACCACACATTTCCTACCGCCATCAACGAAAAAATGTTTGACTCCCATTCTATAATGAACTATAATAAATCTGTATGTAAACCAGAACAGGCACACATACCCCGACACTAATAGACAGACAAAGAGAGAAAAACTATGATAAAAAGCATGACAGGTTTCGGCCGGGCAGAAGTCGTGACCAAAGAAAGAAAAATAACAATCGAACTAAAATCTGTCAACCACAGATACCTGGACCTCAGCATCAAAATGCCCAGAAAACTCAATTTCCTGGAAGGCGCAGTCAGAAACCTGATGAAAACCTACATCCAGAGAGGCAAAGTTGATGTATACATCACATACGAAGACTACACCCTGGACAACGGAGCTCTCAAATACAACAGAGAACTCGCATCCGAATACATCACCTGTCTTAAACAGATGCAGCAGGACTTTGACCTTGACTACGATATCAAAGTCAGCACCCTGTCACGCTATCCGGAGGTACTTGTCATGGAAGAACAGTCTGTTGATGAGGAAGCACTCTGGGAATCTCTGGAACCGCCCCTTCGCGAGGCATGTGAGAAATTTGTCCAGACAAGGATACTGGAAGGCAGAAATCTTGAGAAAGACCTTATCGGAAAACTGGACAGCCTTGAAGAAAAAGTATTACGTGTAGAAGCCCGCTCTCCGGAAGTAGTCAATGCCTACAGGACCAAACTGGAAGCAAAAGTTTCCGAGCTGCTGGAAGACACACAGATCGACGACAACCGCATCGCAGCAGAAGTCATCCTGTTTTCAGACAAAATCTGCAATGATGAGGAAACCGTCCGCCTTCACAGCCACATCAGGAACATGAAAAAGATGCTTACAACAGAGAAAGAAGGCATCGGACGCAAACTGGACTTCATGGCACAGGAAATGAACAGAGAAGCAAACACGATTTTATCCAAATCAAGTGATCTGGAGATCTCCAACATTGCCATTGATCTGAAAACAGAGATCGAGAAAGTCAGAGAACAGATCCAGAACGTAGAATAGAGGAAGAAAACGTGGCAAGACTTATTAATATCGGTTTTGGAAATGTAGTCAATTCACAGAAAATCGTGGCAGTGGTAAGCCCGGATGCGGCACCTGTAAAACGAATGGTGCAGAGCATAAAGGGAACCCGGTCACTGATTGATGCAACTCAGGGGCGAAAGACAAAAGCAGTGATCGTCACAAGCGACGATTACTTGGTGCTCAGCGCACTTCAGCCTGAGACCATTGCCCGGAGATTTGCAGAAATATATGAAAACGAGGATAAGGGAGAGACCCATGAATAAAGGAATTTTAGTAGTGGTTTCCGGATTTTCCGGTGCAGGAAAAGGCACAGTAATGAAACGCCTCATGGAGAAATATGATGGTTATGCATTATCTGTCTCCGCAACAACCAGAAAACCCCGTCCCGGTGAAGAGGACGGCAGAGAATATTTCTTCCGTACAAGGGATGAATTTGAGAAGCTGATCGAAGAGGATGCATTGCTTGAATATGCCCGGTATGTGGAAAATTATTACGGTACCCCACGCTCTTATGTCGAAGAGCAGCTTCAGGCAGGCAGAAATGTAATCCTTGAGATCGAAATCCAGGGCGCAATGAAGATTAAAGAGAAAATACCGGAAGCACTTCTGGTGTTTGTAACTCCGCCGACTGTGGAGGAACTGGAACGCCGTCTCACAGGCAGAGGAACAGAAACCGCACAGGTGATCGCAGACAGACTTGCAAGAGCCGGTGAAGAGGCAGAAGGTATGGGACAATATGACTATATTCTTGTCAACGATACTGTAGAGGAATGCGTAGACCATCTTCATCAGGTTATTGTGAGTGAACATTCCAGAGTATCCAGAAATGCAGAATTTATCGCAGATATCCAGAAACAGACAAAAGCATTTCAGAAATGATAAACATGCGGCCCAGACCGCTTAAAAGAAAGGAGAAAATACATGATACATCCGTCTTATACAGAATTAATCGAAGCAATCAATACAAACAGTGAGGACGACGATACAACAATGTCCCTTAACAGCCGTTATTCCCTTGTACTTGCTGCAAGTAAACGTGCACGCCAGATCATTGCAGGTTCCAAACCAATGGTAGAGGGTGCGGCAGGCAAGAAACCTCTCTCAGTTGCGATCGACGAGCTCTACAAAGGAAAAGTAAAGATCCTTGCTCCGGAAGAAGAGGATGAAGAAGGAACAGAACAGACAGCTGAGGCACAGACAGAAGAATCAGCACAGGCTTCTGAAATCACAGAGACTGCTGAAACAGCAGAAGAAACAACTGAAGAGTAAGAACTGATGGTAACACAATAGATAAACAAAAGGATGTGTCTGAGAATTACAGAGGTATATTTTCAGGCACATTCTTATAGGAGAATTTATGAAATTATTATTCGTATCATTAGGCTGTGACAAGAACCTTGTAGATTCCGAAGAAATGCTTGGGCTTCTTACAGGTAACGGGTTCGAGATCGTAGATGATGAAACTGAAGCAGAGGCCATTGTGGTGAACACCTGCTGCTTTATCAATGACGCAAAGGAAGAGAGCGTCAACACCATCCTTGAGATGGCAGAATACAAGAAAACCGGGAGCTGTAAAGTCCTGGTTGTCACAGGATGTATGGCACAGCGTTATAAGAATGAGATCATTGAGGAAGTACCGGAAGTAGATGCAGTACTTGGCACAACTTCCTACGGAGACATCCTTAAGGCAATCCGTGAAGCAATGGAAGGAAAACATTTCCAGGAATTTAAAGATATTGATTATCTTCCGGAAAAGCTTGGCAAACGTGTTCTCACAACAGGCGGACATTTCGGATACCTCAAGATAGCAGAAGGCTGTGATAAACACTGCACCTACTGTATCATCCCGAAACTTCGCGGTAAATTCCGAAGCGTTCCGATGGAACGTCTGGTAACACAGGCAAAGGAGATGGCAGAGGAAGGCGTAAAAGAGCTGATCCTTGTCGCACAGGAGACAACCGTATATGGAACTGATATATATGGAAAGAAATCTCTTCATATCCTCCTGAAAGAGTTATGCAAGATCAAAGGAATCCGCTGGATCCGCGTGCTTTACTGCTATCCGGAGGAAATTTACGATGAACTGATCCAGACCATGAAAGAGGAGAAGAAGATCTGCCATTATCTGGATCTTCCGATCCAGCATGCAAGTGACCGTATCTTAAAGAGAATGGGAAGAAGGACAACACAGGCAGAGCTGGTGGAGATTGTAAATAAGCTTCGCCGGGAGATTCCTGACATCGTGCTCCGTACCACTCTGATCTCCGGATTCCCCGGGGAAACACAGGAAGACCACGAAGAGCTGATGGGCTTTGTGGATGAGATGGAATTTGACCGTCTGGGAGTATTTACTTACTCACCGGAAGAAGATACACCTGCAGCAACGATGCCTGATCAGGTTGCGGAAGAAGTCAAAGAGGCCAGACGTGACGAGATCATGGAGCTTCAGCAGGAGATTTCCTATGATAAGGGAACTGACCGTATCGGACAGGAACTTCTCGTGATGATCGAGGGAAAAGTTGCAGATGAGAGCGCATACATTGGCAGAACTTACGGAGATGCACCAAAGGTCGACGGTTATATTTTTGTGCAGACAGGAGAACTCCTGATGACAGGAGATTTTGCAAAGGTACGTGTGACCGGTGCACTGGAATATGATTTGATAGGAGAGTTGGCAGATGAATACACCGAATAAACTTACAGTAGCCAGAATGATCCTGGTTCCGTTTCTTGTACTGTTTATGCTTACAGACCTGGGCGGTGAGGCAAACCGCTATATAGCACTTGCTATTTTTGTTGTTGCAAGTGTGACCGACTGGTTTGACGGAAAGCTTGCCAGAAAATACAATCTGGTGACAAACTTTGGAAAATTCATGGATCCTCTTGCAGACAAGCTGCTTGTGTGTTCTGCAATGATCTGCTTTATTGAACTGGAAAAACTTCCGGCATGGTTTGTTATCATTATTATAGGAAGAGAATTTATTATCAGCGGATTCCGTCTGATCGCAGCCGAGAACGGTGTTGTGATCGCGGCAAACTACTGGGGCAAATTCAAGACGGTTTCCCAGATGATCATGATTATTTTACTGCTGATCGATCTGGGCGGAGTGTTTGATATTCTGGAACAGATATTTATCTGGCTTTCTCTGGCACTTACCGTTATTTCCCTGATCACATATATCTGGCAGAACAGGAGTGTTCTGTCCATGCAGGATTAGAAAGAAGGCTTTAATATGGCTTCAGAAAAGGAAGCATCAGAAGAATCAGCATTAGAGGAAACAGCATTAGAAGAAACAGTTGTAGGACTCCTGAAAAAAAAGAAAATGACACTGTCTCTTGCCGAGTCCTGTACAGGCGGTGCGGTAGCAGCGGACATCGTAAATGTACCGGGAGCTTCGGAGGTATTTATGTGCGGCTATGTCACATATACAAACCGCGCCAAAAGAAAATGTCTTGGAGTAAAGAAGAGCACACTGAAGAAAGAAGGTGCTGTCTCAGCCAAATGTGCCGGACAGATGGCAAAAGGCGGGGCAAAAGCAGCCAAAACCGATGTCTGTCTCTCTGTGACAGGACTTGCAGGTCCGGGCGGTGGAACAGAGGAAACACCGGTGGGAACCGTATTTATGGGATGTTACTGTGCAGGAAAGACAACTGTGAGGGAATTTCACTTTGAGGGCGACAGAAAAAGTATCAGAGACCAGGCAGTTGAACAGGCACTGACATTTATCTGCGACAGGCTGCGCAAATATGACAGATAATAATTGGTGACAAGTTACATTACTGAACATAAGAGTACATTTCGGAAAGTTGATGAAATGTACTCTTTTTGTTATCATAGCAATTCATATTAACCGAATCAGGTAAGTTTTCTGCGGAGTCTGCGAAAAGCAATAAGCAGTGAGTGGGGACTTGGTCACCGCATCATTTTCATAAGGTTCACCACTTTATCAAGTTTTTGTGCCTCTGCGGGAGATTTTCCCATCTTCAGCACTTCAATGATCGCAGAAATCTCATCAGCATTAAATTTCAGACCACCTTTTTTTCCCTGAGCAGCTGCGCTCATCAGGAAAGGCAGCATCTCATTTGCACCCTTTGAACTTCCCTGGGAAGCCAGATTCTGAAGCATATCAAGCTTGGAACGATCCATGCCTGCAAGCTTCGGGTTGTTGCGCCAGTCATCATTCATGGGAATCCTCCTTCTCACCATCTGCAGGCTGATTCATGAGCTGCAGCATCTGAACCATAGCCATCATATTTACCATCTGATTTAATTTATCCCTGCTGGGACCATAACAGAAGCTGCGAATATCATTGACGATATCCACCGGATTCTGGGCCGGCATGCTCATGGCACACAGATCGCTGCCGGAACTTCTTTTGCTGAAAACAGAAACCGTATTGATAAATTCAACCGCTTTTTCATAGACTGAGAAAATCTGCTGTCCTTTTGGCGGAAGATAAGGAATGGCGGCTTTTATCATCTGTCCGCGGTCAGAACTGACCATCTGATCCAGTAAAGTCTGTGAAATCTGCTCTTCATTCATAATATCTGCTTCCATTTTATGTTTTTTATTAACAGAATATGACGGGGAGAAGGATTCTGACATATAATAAAGTAGAATTTAAGTAACTGTGAGACTGTTTTACTGCACGCTGCCTCAAATTTTATGGAATTGCTGCAGGTATCATGCGTTTGCAGTTGCAAAAAATGGAGAATCAGATATGGGATCAGAGTCAGAAGAAAAGAAAGAAATGCTTATTATAGATGGAAATGCTTTTTATGAGATAGATCTGGAGTGTGTGAAAAAGAAAAAACAATGTGCTCAGACAGTGCACCAGGAAAAGAAAACAGACAGGATCAATTCCCGGAATATGAAAGATAAGGATAATATCAGGCAGCATGAATAATAAGGACGAAGTTATAATCCTGTAAAATATAAAGAGGCAGAGGGAAAGCTCCCCCTGCCAACAGAAAATGATTGTCAGCAGCCACATCCACAGCCATTGTTTCCGCATAACAGAAGCAGCACGATAATAATCCAGCAGTTGTCACCGTTGCCACATCCGCCGCAGCCATTGCTGCATCCGCAGTTATTGTTTCCGCACAGGCACAGAAGGATGATGATCCAGAGGATATTACAGCAGGAATTATTTCCGCCTGAAAGTCCCCATCCACTGTTACATCCACATCCGTTATTACATCCGCAGCCATTGTCGCATCCGCATCCGCTGTTATTAGCGCAGCCACATCCGCATCCTCCTCTGTCCTCACATCCGCAATTTGTAGCAGCTAAGTCGCTCATATTAAATCCTCCGTTTTTTTTCTTTACAATCCTATCATATGTGGAACCGCAAAAAGTGTTACAGTTTCATCATTGTTCATTATGTTCACAGTAACCAATAACCTTAAGTTCGATGCGAATTGTTGCTTTTCACAAGTTGACAATAATATATGAATCCGATATAATATACCACGTAACAAATCTGTAATGATTGAGAAAGAAATGCAACGATAACCCAATTAAAACGTAAAACAATACGTATAAAAAGAGAGGAAACGGAGAATAAGAATGAAGAAACATGGGAAACTATTGTTAAAGTATCTGTTCCTTTTTGTGATGACCGTTTTTGTAATGGGCTGTTTTAGTGTATCCGCGGCAACAAAAACAGGATTTGTCACTCAGAAAGGGAAAACCTATTACATAAACAAAGACGGTTCCAAACAGAAAGGCTGGCTGGAACTTAAGGGTAAGAAATATTACTTTGATAAGAAAACAGGAGTTCAGGTAAAAGGCTGGGTAAAAGACTCCAGCGGACAGGCAATCCGATACTTTACCAGCGGAGCCGGATATATGGTGACAGGATTTATCACTGATTCCAATGGAAATACCCGCCATTTTGATGAGACAACAGGCCTGATGACAAGAGGCTGGCTCACAGATACAGATGAATATAAATATTATTTTTACAGCGGTTCCGGCGTTATGGCCAAAGGCTGGGTGGAGAACAAAAAAGAACAGAAACGCTATTTCAGTCAGGCCAATGGACGTATGTGTACAGGCTGGGTGAAGAGCAGTGCCGGAAATTACAGATACTTTAAGCCGTCAAATGGAATAATGTATACAGGTCTGGAGAAAATTGACTCAGACTATTACTATTTTTCAAAATCAACCGGTGTCCGTTATCAGAAAGGTTTCGGAACCGTAGGAAGTAAGAAATATTATTTCAACCCTTCAGATGGTAAGGCGAAGACAGGCTGGCTTGAGCTTGATGGAAAGAAATATTATTTTGATACATCAGGAGTGATGCTGGCAAATACCATCGCTTCCATTGACGGAACTACATACAGGTTTGATTCTGACGGTGCTGCAACAAAGACTTCCGGTAATGATTACACAGTAGAGGGCAAATATGTCAAGGTCTTTGATGCGAAGAATAATAAATACTACTATATGGAAGAAGAGTTCCTGGAACATCCGGGAATTGCAGACGGAAAGGTGTCAGATCTGGATCTTCTGGCAGCAGTGTGTGATGCAGAAGCAGGAGATCAGGGAGTCGTGGGAATGGAGGCAGTTGCGCTTTGCGTATTAAACTGTACCATTGACCAGTATAAAGAATTTCCGTCACAGATCCGTTATGTGGTATATCAGGGAAAACCTACCCAGTATGCGGTTGTCACAGACGGAGCACTTCTTAAAAGACTGAAAGGCCAGTTTGAGGACAGGACCAATGCCTATGCGGCAGCAAAGGCAGCCATGGAAGTGTTCAGTAACTATGTGAATCATGGCACAAAGAGAACACTCCCGGGATTTAAGACAAAGGATTTCAATTACAAATTCTTTATGACTCCGGCAGCATTTAAGGCACAGAACCTTAATTTCAGCAAGCTGGAATATGAACAGTACAAAGGACATGTATTCTTTGTGGACTGGATTTCAGGGTGAGTACATTAATGCTTTAAGTTGGTGAAATATGAAGAGGATTGTTATAAATTCCTTGACAAATAAATTTTGTATTTGTATACTTGCAGATATATGATATAAAAAAGCACAGATGGGAAAGAGTAACATAGGGAAAACAGACAGAGAGCTGCCGGCAGGTGAGAGGCGCGTGGGGAACTTATGTGAATACCTCCCGGAGCTCTGCACCGAACACCTCAGAGATATTGTAAGGTAAGTAGACTGCAGCGGAGTGGCATCCGTTAACATGCTTAAGTAACAGAGAGAACCGTTGTTTATCATAACAATGGCATGGTTTGTTACTTATTGAGGCAGAGAATGCGAGTTTTCTGCGAATTTAGGTGGTATCGCGGGACCCGGTTCTCGTCCTAAAGGGACAGGAACCGGGTTGTTTTATTTTATTACGAGGAGGAAACAAACAATGACAGTTTGGGACGAGCTGAAAGCCCGTGGTCTGATTGCCCAGGTAACAGACGAAGAAGAGATCAAAGAAATGGTAAATAATGGAAAAGCCACATTTTACATTGGCTTTGACCCTACCGCAGACAGCCTTCATGTAGGACATTTCATGGCGCTCTGCCTGATGAAACGTCTGCAGATGGCGGGAAATAAACCAATCGCATTATTAGGCGGCGGAACCGGTATGATCGGTGACCCGTCCGGAAGATCTGATATGCGTCAGATGATGACAGTGGAGACCATTCAGCACAACATCGACTGCTTCAAGAAACAGATGGAGCGTTTTATCGACTTCTCAGACGGCAAGGCATTAATGGTAAACAATGCAGACTGGCTGATGAATTTAAATTATGTAGAAGTACTTCGTGATGTTGGACCACATTTCTCTGTAAACCGTATGCTCTCTCACGAGTGCTACAAACAGCGTATGGAACGTGGACTTACATTCCTTGAGTTCAACTATATGATCATGCAGAGCTATGACTTCTACATGCTGTATCAGAAATACGGCTGCACCATGCAGTTCGGCGGTGATGACCAGTGGGCAAATATGCTTGGCGGTACAGAGCTGATCCGTCGTAAACTTGGAAAAGACGCTTACGCCATGACGATCACACTTCTTCTGAACTCCGAAGGTAAGAAGATGGGTAAAACACAGTCCGGTGCTGTATGGCTTGACCCGGAGAAGACTTCTCCTTTCGATTTCTATCAGTACTGGAGAAACGTGGATGATGCAGATGTTATCAAATGTATGCGTCTCCTTACCTTCCTTCCGTTAGAAGAAATCGATGAGATGGCGAAATGGGAAGGAAGCCAGTTGAATAAAGCAAAAGAAATCCTTGCATACGAGCTGACAAATCTGGTTCACGGCGAAGAGGAAGCAAAGAAAGCGCAGGAAGGCGCAAGAGCACTTTTTGCAGGCGGCGCTGATACAGCACATATGCCGACAACTGAGCTTGCAGACGAAGACTTCTCAGAAGAAGGAACAATCGACCTGATCTCCATGCTTGTAAAAGCAGGAATGGTTCCAACACGTTCCGAGGGACGTCGCGCCATTGAACAGGGCGGTGTTTCCATTGACGGTGAGAAGATCACAGATGTGAAATACACAGTTGCCAAAGATGCACTTACAGGTGAAGGTGTAGTGCTGAAAAAAGGCAAAAAGAAATTCAATAAAGTTCTGGCAAAATAAAAAATTCATTATAGAAATATCGGCGGATACTGCTGAACCGGTGCCGCCGATTTCAGGAGGAAAAGATTATGAAGAAATACGGAGTAAACGAACTTCGTCAGATGTTCCTCGACTTCATGGAGAGCAAAGGACATCTGGTAATGAAAAGCTTTTCCCTGGTACCACAGGGAGATAAGAGTCTTCTGCTGATCAACGCAGGTATGGCTCCGCTGAAACCATATTTTACAGGTGCTGAAATCCCGCCGAGAACAAGAGTAAGTACCTGCCAGAAGTGTATCCGTACAGGTGATATCGAGAATGTAGGTAAAACTGCACGTCACGGTACATTCTTTGAGATGCTTGGTAACTTCTCCTTTGGTGACTACTTTAAGAAAGAAGCCATCCACTGGTCCTGGGAATTCCTCACAGAGGTAGTAGGACTGGATGCAAACCGTCTGTATCCTTCCGTATATCTGGAAGATGATGAAGCATTTGACATCTGGAACAAAGAAATCGGAATCCCTGCTGACAGAATTTTCCGTTTTGGAAAAGAAGATAACTTCTGGGAGCATGGCGCAGGTCCCTGTGGTCCATGTTCAGAAATCTACTATGATCGTGGAGAGAAATACGGCTGCGGGAAACCTGGCTGTACAGTAGGCTGTGACTGCGACCGTTACATGGAAGTATGGAACAACGTATTTACCCAGTTTGAGAACGATGGAAACGGAAATTATACAACACTGAAACAGAAGAACATTGATACAGGTATGGGTCTGGAACGTCTGGCAGTTGTTGTACAGGACGTAGATTCCATCTTCGATGTAGATACTATCTGCGCACTGCGTAACCTGGTATGTAAGATCTCCGGAAAAGAATACGAGAAGAATTATAATGATGACGTATCCATCCGTCTGATCACAGACCATATCCGTTCTGCAACATTTATGATCTCCGACGGTATCATGCCTACAAACGAAGGCCGCGGTTATGTACTCCGCCGTCTGATCCGTCGTGCAGCACGTCACGGACGTCTTCTTGGAATCGAAGGCACCTTCCTTGCAAAATTAAGTGAAGAAGTGATCAATGGTTCCAAAGCAGGATATCCGGAGCTGGAAGAGAAGAAAGAATTTATCTTTAAAGTTCTCACAAATGAAGAAAACCAGTTCAACAAGACCATTGACCAGGGTCTTCGTATCCTTGGAGAGATGGAAGATGAGATGAAAGCAGCAGGAGAGAAAACACTTTCCGGCGAAAATGCATTCAAATTATATGATACTTACGGATTCCCGATGGATCTTACAAAAGAGATCCTTGAGGAAAAAGGATATGATATTGACGAGGCAGGCTTCCAGAAATGTATGGAAGAGCAGAGAAACAAAGCACGTTCTGCACGTGAAGTGACAAACTATATGGGTGCTGACGCAACTGTATATGATGATATTGATGTAAATGTTACAACAGAATTCGTAGGATACGATCATCTTACCTTTGATTCCAAAGTAACAGTCCTTACAACAGAGACAGAGATCGTAAACTCCCTGATGGAAGGACAGAAAGGAACTGTCTTTACAGAGCAGACTCCATTCTACGCAACTATGGGTGGACAGGTCGGAGATACAGGTGTGATCGAAACTGCAAACGGTAAGTTCGTAGTAGAAGACACCATCAAGCTTCGCGGCGGCAAATTTGGCCATGTAGGTCATATGGAATCCGGTATGATCTCCACAGGCGAAACTGTTTCCCTGAAAGTGGATGAAGCTGCAAGAAGAGACACTGAGAAGAACCACAGTGCAACACATCTTCTCCAGAAAGCATTAAAGACAGTTCTTGGAAGTCATGTAGAACAGAAGGGTTCTCTGGTAACACCAGACAGACTTCGTTTCGACTTTGCTCATTTCCAGGCTATGACAGCTGATGAGATTGCACAGGTAGAAGCACTTGTTAATAAAGAAATCCAGGCCGGCCTTGAAGTCCATACAGATGTTATGGATGTGGAAGAGGCTAAGAAATCCGGAGCAATGGCTCTGTTCGGAGAGAAATATGACCAGAAGGTACGTGTGGTATCCATGGGCGACTTCTCCAAGGAACTTTGCGGTGGTACTCATGTGGCAAACACAGGCAACATCATGCTGTTCAAGATCGTTTCCGAATCCGGTATTGCAGCAGGCGTGCGCCGTATCGAAGCTCTGACAGGAAATGGTGTTCTGGAATACTATAAGAAACAGGAAGAACTGCTTCATGAAGCTGCAAAAGCCCTGAAGGCAAATCCTGCAGAGATCGTAGAGAAGATCGGACATCTTCAGGGAGAAGTAAAGGCACTCTCCAGTGAGAACGAATCCTTAAAGAGCAAACTGGCTCAGGGAGCTCTGGGAGATGTTATGGATAAAGTAGTAGAAGTCAAAGGTGTGAAACTTCTTGCTGCAAAAGTAGACGGAGTGGATATGAACGGACTTCGTGACCTTGGCGACCAGCTGAAAGGCAAACTTGGTGAAGGTGTTGTCCTTCTGGCAGCAGTAAACGGTGAGAAAGTAAACCTTCTTGCAATGGCTACTGATGCAGCACAGAAAGCAGGCGCTCACGCAGGTAACCTGATCAAAGCAGTGGCAGCTATCGTAGGCGGTGGCGGCGGCGGACGTCCGAACATGGCTCAGGCCGGTGGAAAGAACCCTGCCAAAGCTCAGGAAGCCGTAGATGCAGCAGCAGGAATCCTTGAAGGTCAGATAAAGTAAAAATTGTTACTGCTCACTTTGTGACCAGCAACACGCTTCGCGATGCACAGAATTTATGCTAATCGCATAAATTCGCGCG